>Ga0307372_10000033_pt1 | contig 199646 bp, 185 predicted proteins | sample OX1MG_FD_202533 | JGI IMG/M metagenome (GOLD analysis project Ga0307372, IMG submission 202533) | Soil microbial communities from Risofladan, Vaasa, Finland - OX-1 | ecosystem: Environmental > Terrestrial > Soil > Coastal area > Acid sulfate soil | place: Finland: Risofladan, Vaasa...
CTAACAGGTGCCGGTGGTAGCACGCCGATAGGTCCAGCGAGTGCGCCGCCCAAGCCAAGGGGTCGGCGTTCTTCGGTTCTCGGTAGTAGTCAGACCCGTCCCAGAAGGTCCGCCGGCCGACCTTGTGATCGGCGTCCCACCTCGCGTGGCGCACCGATTCATCCATCGCTCCTCCGCCGCGCGGGACGGTTGTGCTGACGGCGCCAGGGTAGGCGGGAGGTCTGACAAGGCCCTTGCTTGTCGGCCATGACCGGAACCGGGGATCCGCCCGGGAGCCCCGGACACCGGTCCGGCTCGACGGTAGCGCCGGTCCCCGCGGGCAGTGTGAGCAGCTCCGGTCTCCGCCGATCCGCCGGCCCGTGCGTTCTGATCGGCCGCATTGAGGACCCTTTCTACGTGCGCAAGGGTGATGCTGCGGGGAGACGCAAGGTCCTCACATGGTCGGCGTGAACTGAAGCGGGGGCTCATCGCCCACGGTCGATCGACGGGCCGTCGCGTCCTAACTCGTTGCCGAACGTTGTTTCGAAAGAGGACTGCCTGCCGGTGCCGTGTGCGGCTCCCGCTTGCTTGGCGATGCTGCCGATGAAGTCGACGAGGTGCGGGTCGCGCTCAAGGTGCGGGTATGCCTCGTGTAATCGACGTGCTGCGTGGTCAGGAGAGCCGAAGCCGGCGTGCGGCCAGAGGGCGACCAGGTCCGCCACGTCACGAGAGCGAGCCGCGAAGAGCTTCATGAGGAAGACCTGATCCAGGGGCGCACCAAGGACGCGCAGCCGCGGACGGTCGAGCAGGACCGCGGCGTCCTGGTCGCGGAGTCCAGCCGGGGCGAACCCGGCGGCCTTGTCGTTGAGCCAATGCGGATCCAGGTCGTGGCGTCGGGCCACGGTGGCGGCCGCCTCTCGTAGTTCCCCGGTCAGACGCCGGACGCTGTCCACGTCGACGGTGGTGCGGCGCAGACCGTGCCAGGCCAGCAGTGACCCACCGACCATGACGATGCTCAGCTGCGGCCCGTCTCGAGGTAACGCGTCGGCGACTTCGGCCAGGTAGCCGCGGATCTGCGCGGCAGACAGCGGGCGAGCCGGGTCAGCCATGGGCACCGACCCGGTCGCGCCACAAGCTTGCCGCGTCCACCACGATGCCGCGGGCGGCCAACTGGACGGGGGTGCGTGCCCGCCACGCCGCGACCATCCGCGGTGTCCCGGTCAGCGGCCACTCGCCCGCTTTCAGCCGCGGGGCGCTGCGCACCCAGCTCGGGCGGGGCAGGCCGGTGTCGTCGGCGAGTTTCTCGGCGATCCCGGCTAGCAGTGCGTCCATGACCCGCGAACCGGACCGCCGCGGCGGCGGCGCGATCGCGTCCGGAACCTGCACTGGATGGTGGGCCAGGTAGTCGAGCAGGGCGCGCAGCCTGGTCCAGTCCGGAACGTCCCCACCGGCCGTACGCGTCCAGGCATCGGCGAGGCGGGCCAGCGCCGGGGAGGGATCCGCTTTGGGTTCGGTGCGCACGACCATCTCCTCGCCAGATGCTGCCAGTAGTCGGCGCAGCATGCCCACCGTCGGGTCGGCCGTGCCGGCCTCGATCCGGGCGACCGTAGCCAGCGACACACCGGCAAGTCGGGCCAGCGCGCGGGTGGACAGCCCGGCCCGCCGGCGGGCGTCACGAAGCAGCTCGCGTGGCTCGTCCATACCCGTAATCGTAAACGATAACAGGACGTCACAGCAGCCGATCAATGGCAGGCATCACCACCGCAGCCAGGGAGCTCTCCCCGGCGCCGACCGGACCACCCTGCCGAGCCCGCCCTCTCAGGCCGCGGAGACCGCCATCGCAATCGTGCAGGAGAGCCGGTCGACACCTGCCCTTGTGCGCCAGCAACGCTTGCGGGTACCCGCCGCCACGACTTGCCGGTAACGCCGGCGATCGGCCGCTCAGGAAACGTCCAACTTTGCCGCTCAGCGATCGGTGACCCCAGCAGGGCTCGGCCGGTTCGCGGCGCCGCTCGGTAGTGACGGTTCTGATTGGTTCAGCCCCGATAGGTGCGGGCCCTCCTTAGCGCATGCACATGCACCCGAGCGGCTTGTTATGCGTTCTTCCGCGGGGAGCCCGGATCCCGCTCATGCCGATGAGCGGATGCTGCTGTGTCGCGCTGGGTGCTGTCGACGATCTCAGTCATCCGCATCGGTGCGCGCGGGTACGCGTGTGTAGCCGGGCTCAGCTCGACCGATGGACCCGTTCGCGATGCTGGAGCGCGCGAGGGTGCGCATGAGCCGACCCGGCGTGCTCCGGCTCAGTCGCAAGCCGCCGTAGACGTCCTTACCCGTGAGCTCGAGCCATACGAGCGCCATGTCGTGGTCGCTCAGCCACTGGTCGAGCCACGCCGCGTCGATGAGCAGTTCGTTGTGCCGGTCGCCCTGGACATGCCGAGCCTGGGCGATGACCTGCCCGCTTTCGTCGACCCACCCGGATCGACCCTCCCACCGCAGTGCGCCGGGGGCGGGGCCGAAGAACTCTCGTCCGGGTGCGTCGAGCGACACCTTGCTCAGCTCGTCGGGTGCGTACTCATACTCGCCGAGCAGATCACAGTTCGCCGGCGACGTCGGGGCGGACAGGCGCTGTGTCCGCTCATGGTCGATGACATGCCAGTCCGCGCCGTGATGGTGACCGAACGGATACTCACCGACGAACCCCTCGTTGAACATCGGCGTGCGGAGCAGGTCATCGCCGGCGAGGTCCTTGCCGTCGAGCTCAGCCATGACCGCCGTCAGATCGCTCGCGCTGACGAGCAGTGACGTCACTGTGCACCAGATGCGCCGTGAACTCTCGTCCGCCTGCCGTGCGTCGGCCCATTCATACGAGCCGGTCAGAACCACGTGCGGCCGACCGTCAGCCGCGGCGGCGTCCACGGCGATTTCCGGGAGGTCGCTGTCGTCGGCGACCCAGTCCGGGTCAGCTGCGTTCGCGACGACGCTCCAATCGTAGGCGGGGACCCACGCTCGGGTCGGCTGCGGAGCGAGTGGCGGCTCGAAGACTGTCGGATCAAGTTGACGGAGCCGGTCTGATTGAGGACCAGGCACATCCGGCGTGGGCGAATCCCAGTCGCTGCGGTCCCGCTCGACGTGGTCATTGACGACTCCGATGAGGCGGGCGAGCGCGATCCATTGGTATTTCTTCCCGAGACGTTCGATCCAGGCGGGCTTCCCGCGGCCGGCGCCGTAGGCGCCGAGGACGTAGCGGTCGAAGCGAGCGTGCAGCGCCGGGGTGTAGCCGAGGTCGATCACGTCGAGGACGATCCGGCGAGCCGCGGCCTCCAGGTCGACACCTGCGCGGTCTCGCAGCGCCCAGCTGATCTGGTAGGTGAAGAAGTCGTCTCCCGTGCAGCTGAAGACCAGCTTGGGGTAATCATTGATGTCATACGGAGTGATCGCCGACTCATCCGGCCAGTCGATCGGCCAGTCGCTGGTGTAGGGGGGCCGAAACCTGTCCGGGTCGGCGGTGGCGGGTAGCGCACTGCGTTCGGCTGTGGCCTCCAGCACGCTCCGTGCGGCGTCGCGGATGGCTGCGCTTGTGGGTGGCTGGTCGGAAAAAGTTGCCAGCCATACGGCTTCGGCTGCTGCGGCCCAGTCGGCCGTCGCGCCGTTGGCAAGGAGGGCGGCGTACGCGACCTCGCATACGCGCTCCACGATCCAGTCGTCGTCCACGGTGAGAAACCGCTCGAGGACGACCGTTGTCAGTTCTGGATGTCGTCGGAGCAGGCGCACGGCGGCGAGGGTCGCGGTGTCGCGCACGCGGCGGTCCGTCGTGCCCGTACACCACAGCAGGCCTGTGACCCACAGTTGGGTCGTGACTGGGCCCACGCCGTCGATGGGCTTCTCCCGCGCCCAGCGGATCAACCGGTCGACTGCGCCGCCCCGGCCGTGGGTTTGGTGCAGCCACGGCACCAGGAAGGAGTCTCGCTGGGGCATGCCGACGGAGGTCAGCAGCTCGTGGAGAAAGTCCGCGTTGAGGGGGTGGTCAGGTCGCGCCGCCAGCCGGAAGACCATGGTCATCGCGTCGTCGAAGGTGTCCGGGCTGCCGAGCGCCTGCGTGACGACCTCGCGGGTCTGGTCGGTGATCGTCGTGTCGTTGCGCCAGCCGATCCCTGCGATGACCGCGGCCAGCAGCGCGTCGTCGTCGCCGACCTCGCCGCGGAACGCCGTTAATTCTACGCCGAAGCGCTCTGCCGCGACGACCGAAAGGGCTTCCAGGAGCCCGCGGTCGGCTGTTCCGTCGAGGCCGACTAGTGCCCGAAGCCGTCCAGTGCGGAGTTGGTCTGCTAGTGCGGGGACGTCTGTGGCGCCGGCGATGGCGTCGCTGATCATGAGGTGGTGTCCGAGCCGTTCGAACGTGATCGTGACGATGTCGGCACCGAACGCTGTGTCGTCCGGGACGACGTCTTCTTCCAGTAGACCGTGCGCGATGAGGGCGTCGAGCAGGGACTTCTCGGCGCTGGCGTCGGACCAGATGGGCGTGATGACTTCGCGCGCGTCGGCGCGGGTTAGCCACGGCTCGTCCCTGTCCGCGATCGCGGCCGCGAGGGCCGTCATGGCGCGGGGGACGATCTTGTCCTGCGGCGAGGCGTCGAGCCGGTCACTGACAGCGTCGTTCGCGTTGTCCAACACCAAACGAGCAAGCTCGTCGAGACCGATTGCTGCTTGGTCGAGGGAAAGTCGCTCACCGCGTTGCAGCGCCTCACATACGAGCCGCAGGTACAGCGGGTTGTCGAACTCACCGTGAATCGGAGGCGACGTCGGGGGTTCGAGCCCGTAGTAGGCGGCATACTCACTGATCGCCTCGAACTCGACGCCCTCAAACCCCGAGTGGTTGAACCGAGGCGGCCTGAGCTCGCTAGGTAGCACCTGCCCGAGGTAGTGCGTGCGCGCTGTCAGCAGCAATCGCAGGTGTGGGTGCCGGCGGATCGCAGCGCACAGCCGGTCGAGGTTGTCGCGCCACGTGGATCTTGGACGGGTGTCGTTGAGCGCGTCGACGACCAGCAGCACCGGCGAGCCCGCCACGTGCCCCGCCTGGTCGAGCAGAGCCAGTACCTCGTCACCCGTTAGATCAGGGGGCAGCTGCAGCCGATCGCGCAGTTGCACGAGCGGGTCGCCATCGGTGAACCATCGTCCATGCACTACGACGCTTGGCTTGCGCTGCTCGAGTCGCCGGGCCGCCACGTCCAGCGCGACATAGGTCTTACCCATGCCGGCGGCCCCGGTCATCAGCGCGACCTGCTCACCTGCCAGCTGACCGACCGGGCCGGACACGAGGGCGGTGATCTCACCCAGTGCCGTAAGCAACTCGCGCAAGCTGTCGACCGGCTCGGCCGGGAAAGACACCTGGTATTCCCTCATGAACTGCCGCCAGCTTTCGGAGTCCCAGGAGTCCCCGTGGGCACGGGTCATGGCGAGCTTCTCCTTCTGCTCCTGCTCGCCGACCTCTGCCCGCGCTCGCTCGACCTCGGCAGTGAGATGGTCACGAGCCGTCGCGGCTCCGGCGTGCCGCCATTCGCTCGTTGCCTTCGACACCAGCTGTCCGGACGCGTACGCCGACGCCAGGTCCGCCTCCAACCCGTCGCTCAACGATCCCTGCACACGCGTTAGAGCTTCGGTCAGCTTGTTGCGGGCCTCGCTGACCGCGGTCTGCCACTCAGGGTCGGTGCACATTGCGGCGATCGAGGTGGCGGCAGGCACGTCGATCGTGAGCTCTGGCACGTAGCGAGGTCTTGCTGTTTCTACTGCTTCGTCAAGCCGAGCGTGCCACCACTGTTCGGTCAGGACATCGGCGTCGAACCAGTACCTGCGCTGCACCCCTGACCCATCTACTGACTCGAGTCGCGTCAGCAGATTCGTCTTCCACTCAACGATGAACTCCACCGACATGCCCCGGTCGGAGGCCATCTTCTTCCAGCCGTCGAGCCATCCGCCGCTGTTGTAGACCTTCTCGTGCACTGACAGGCCACGGCCCGCCGTACGGCCGGTCGGATCGGTGGGTATCGCGATGGTGTAGCGGGTCAGCCGTGGATGGAGGTTCAGCGCCGTCTTCACTGACGAGTCGAGCTGAGACTTGTCGACGTCGGCGTGATCCGTCCAGAACTTGCTTTGCCAGCCGTGCTCGTTGCCGTCCGCCAGTTGCCAGAAGCACTCGACGCCGCCGTCGCCACCCGCACCGTGGAGTCGATGGAACGTCCCGCCCTCGGCCGGAAGGTCTTGCGCGGCCAGTTGACACGTGAACTGCTCGAAGCCCTCACGCTGGCCCCCTGGACCAGCGGATCTGATTCGGCTGAAGTCAAGATCGGGGAGGTTCACGAGACTCCTGTTGCAGCTCCGTCGCTTTCTTTGGCGTCGTGATGATCGACCACAGGGCATTGCATTGAGTAGCTGAGAGCGCGGAGGCTCGCACTGTCCTTGTCTCGGCCCGACCGATCCGACCCTATCGGCCCGGGGGCAGCCAGGCTTCGACGTGGACACCGTCGCCTGTGCGCAAGATCTCGGGCTGCCACTTTTGGGATTGCGGCGCGCTCACGGAGCGCCTCGTTCCCTCGCGTGCGGCCGGCTCCAGCGATCAGGGAGAGCAGGGCTGGGATCACGCCGCTTGGCACTGACCTCGGGTGAAATCTCACGTCGGCAATGGTCACGGGCTCACTTGATCTGCCGAGAGGAACAGTCGCCTCATCCACGAGCTCGTGATGGTGCGGCCACGTGCCGTGTGACGCCGGTGCTAGTCGGTTCATGCTCTTGAGGCTCAGGGCTAGTAGCCGTCACTACCCGCACGGCCGGCCCATCCGCATCTGCCGCATTCAGCGCTGCTGCCGATGACAGGAGCTCGACCGGTCGGACCGTCTGCGCCGGCGTCGTCCAGCCGCGCGGCGCTGCCATCAATGGCGGCGCCGCGCGACAGTGGAGATATCTAGGCTCGGTGCGGACTGGGCAGTGGCGCGCCAGTTTCGAGGACGGTCTTGAGGTTGCTCAGGATCCAGGCCCAGCCGACGACGCTCGCGGCCGTCTTTGGCGAGTCGTCGAGCCGGTCATGGACGAGAGTGAGCTTTGTTGTGTCAACATCGGCCGCCTCGAGTTCCCAGGTGACGCGGCTGGCGGGTTCGGCCGCCATGTCGGCGTCGTAGAGGCTCTTCCAAGTGTGGACGAGCCGGTGCGGTGGGTCGTATTCCTCGATGAGGTTGTCGCCCCACTGCTCGCTGTGGTCGGGTGACCAGGAGCGGATCCGGCCGCCGACGCGGTAGTCGGCTTCCAAGTGCTGACCGTGGAAGAAGCGGGCGACCTGCTCGGGTTCGGTGATGGCCGTCCAGACGGTCTCGAGCGGGGCGTTGATGTAGAGCACGTACACCTGCGTGGCGCCAGCGACTGCGCGCGGCGGCAGGGGGGTCGGGGCCGTGGCGGGGACGGCCGGCTCGGTGGTGGTCATGTGGTGCCCTCCAGACGGTTCTTGAGATCGAGAAGAAGGTCGAGCTGCCGGGCGCGGTACTTGTCGATCCACCGGTCGGCGATCAGCCGGATGGGGACCGGGTTGAGGTGGTGCCGCTTGTGGCGACCGTCGCGTCGTGTGACGACGAGCCCGGCTTGCTCGAGCGTTGCGAGGTGCTTCATCACCCCGAACCGGGTCAGCGCCGGCACCTCTGCCTCCAGCTCGCCAAGCGTGCGGCCGTCACACTCGAAGAGCCGGTCGAGCAGCAGGCGCCGCGTCGGGTCGGCCAGTGCACGGAAGACCCGGTCGTCGCCCACGTCGTCCGCCATAGGGTAACCATAGGTGACCTAGCAGTCACGTGTCAATACAGTCACGTATCGTTTATTGACGGCCAGCCAGTTCGGTGGGTTTCCCGCATGCCCGCTCGTCCAGCTCCGCCTGCCTCGCCTAGCTATCAACGCACTCATCTGCCGCGACGCGGTCGCTCACCGAAGTCCGCGTGCGACCGCTGATCGCATAGTTATGCAGCTCGGGACGTCCATCCAGGTCCAGCCCGGCCGTGGAATCACCAAACAGAGTGCCGGCTCTCGTGCGTCCCCCTGGGACGACTGCTCAAGTTTCCGGTAGCGCCGGTGCCCGGCTCGACGAAGTGGTAACGCCGCCGGCTGCAACGGCTCGTCTGAAACGCCCACTCAGCTCGATCCCACCAGCGCGCCGACTCGGTTCAGCCGACGAGCTGGTGGACCCTCTGGTACGACACGCCGGTGAGGGTGCCGATATCGCGCAGGTTCATGCCACGCGCTCTGAGGGCTCGGGCAGTGACAGCCGTGAGTGCAGCAAGCTCCTTTTCCGACGCTTCGAGGTTGGCGCGGCGCTCGCGTAACTCGGCGGCACGGCGACCTATCTCCTCGTCGTACTCGATGTCGAGATCGATGTCGCTCGGATCCACCACGTCACCAGTCATGAGGTGGATCACCTCGGCGATCCGGCTTGGGAGCTGGTCGAGCCGACGGGCCTGCGTCACACCGCCGGCTGCGGGAACGGCAACCCAGTAGCGCCCGTCCCATTCGACGGCTGCTCGGTACGTCTCGGTCTTTGTGCGCTTGGTCATCGCTGTAGGTCCTTCTGGAGCCACTTGGGTCCGAATTCGGCTGCGAACACCCGCTCGATGTTGCGGAGCACTCCTGTGCTCTGCTCTCGGTCACCAGCCACGATCGTGTTCGTCAGTCCGCCAGGGGTCAGCCACTTCTCATGCGAACCTTCGGTTGCAACGAGTACGCATCCCCTTGCGGTGAGAACCTGGCGAACCCTCCGTGTTGGTACCGGCTTCACCTTAGCAGTCTATCACCTAGACTTACCAAGTCTAGTGTCTAGACAAGTGACGGTAGCGCCGGGCATGGATGCAGCGCCCGCCCGCGAATGCTTGACGGCTATGTTCGCGCCCGCCGGCTACGTCGGGACGAGCTGTGGATCGGCTCACGCGGCTGGTCTGTCGCCGGTTGACTTGTAGGGCCGCGCGCTCGCCGACGCGATCGCTCCGCTCGCCACCAGATCAGCTCGTAGGCATGCAGGGCGAGCCACGCGGAGGCGACGAGCGCGGACACGGATACCGCGACCGGCGTGAGCGCGGCGAGTACGACGCCGGCGATCGGCCGCCCGTAGCCGAGGGTATGTGAGGCGCGCCAGCGCAGCGCCACGAAGGCCAGCAGGTATAGGGCAGAGCCGCAACAGAGAGCAAGAGCTGGGATCAGGGGCAGATGCTTACTGACGTGAGCGAGCGTGGTACGCATCGCGAACCCGAAGAGCAGGATCCCGGCCACCATCGGCAGATGCAGGTACGTGTACGCGTCACGGGCGAAGGCGACCCGTGCCTCGCCCGATGCTGGGCGAGCAGGTGTTCGATGCCTCCAGAGGCGAAGTCGAAGTAGGCGAGCCAGAAGCTCGCGGCAACTACCAGACCGAGCACCGCCGCCGTGATGACGCTGGCACTCAGATGCGTTGAGCGGGCTCCGAAGCCGATCGACACGAGCGATTCGCCGATCGCGATGACGATGATCAGGCCGTGGCGCTCGGCGAAGTGGGTCGGATTTACCCGCCAGCCCCGTAGGCCGAAGAGGTTGGGGCCGAACATCCCCGCCAGGAAGGCGACGGCCCAAAGCACTGGCCGGACATCCGCCGGGACGAATGCCGCGGCCAGGACGAGTGCCGCGCCCGGCATGGCCGTGCAGGACATCCGCAGCACCGCGCGCAGCTGGTCCGGTTCGTCCCCGCTCACTAAACTTATACATAGGCGCGTTCGGGTGGTATCTCTCAGAAGATCGCGTCGTGAGGACCGTTGAGGGCGCAATGAAGGATGCCGGTCCGACCGAGGGGATTTTGGCGCTGACACGGAGCTTGTCCCCGCGTTCCATGTTTGGTGGCGTACAGGCTGGGACGCGCAAATCTTCATAGACAACCTGGCGTCCCCGCTAGCCAACCGGGTTCGGTTGACCACGGACGGGCTGAACATCTACGTGACGGCCATCGAGAACCGGTGTTGCTCCTTGCGCGGCAAGCGACTTCGACGGGCGATCTTGACCCGGCAGGTCACACCAGGCCCAGGTCGACCTTGACCTCGTCCAGGGGTAGGTAGTCGGCTTCCTCGCGGGCGGCACTTACCGCCAGCTAGGTCATGTACCCATCGGTCCCACGGTCGCCGCGGGCTGCGGCCGGGGCATCGAGTTGCGCCAACCCGGCGCCTGACCCCCACCTCCGGCGTGAGACTCTCGGCGGGATGACGACCCTTCCCCCGCTGCGACTGCCCCAGGTCGGCGACCTGCCCGGGGTGGGAACCCCGATCGACACCCTCGCCGGCATCGGGGAGACGGACGGTGGCTTCGGCGCCCGGCTGCGGCGCGCCCGGGAACTCGCCGCGGCACTTCGCAACGAGTTCCCGAGCACCGGGATGCCCGACGCGGTGGACACCTTCGACTTGGTGTCGCTTCCGTATCCGACCCGGTTCGGCTTGTGGCGGTCCGCGGTCACCCCGGCCCCGTTCCTCACCATTACCAACCGAATGCTGATCGTGCGCTGGACCGAGTCCGACGCCACCCCGCGGATCCTGCTCTGGGAGCCGAGCGACGTTGAGCTCGACGCGAACACCCCTTACTTCGCCGAACTGGCCCGGCGCATGCCGGATCGGCTGCGCCGGTTCGCCGTCCGCGAGCACGGCGACGTCCTCGGCCGGCTCCGCGAGGCCGGCGTGGACCCGGCGGACGTGGACTACCTCGCCTTCGACCACCTGCACACCCAGGACGTGCGCCGCTGGCTCGGCACCACGGAACCGCAGGCGGACATCAGCCCGGACCGGGCGATGCCGGCCGCCTTCCCCCGGGCCCGCCTCATCGTGCAGCGCGACGAACTCGCGGCGATGGCGGACCTGCACCCACTGCAACTCCCCTGGTACCAGCCACGGACCTTCGCCGACCTACCCGCCGACCGGCTGCTGCCCATCGATGGGGACGTGCTGCTCGGCCCCGGGGTGGCCCTGCTCTCCACCCCAGGGCACGTGTTCGGGAACCAGAGCCTGTTGCTGCACACGGCGACCGGCCTGTGGGCCAGTTCCGAGAACGTCATCGCGGCCGAGTGCCTCACGCCCGAGGTCAGCCGGATCCCGGGGCTGTGCCGCACCGCCCAACGTTGGGGCCGCGAGGTCGTTCTCAATGCCAACACCATCGAGACCACGGCCGAGCAGTACAACTCGATCGTCGTGGAGAAGACTCTGGTCGACCGGTCGATCCGCGACGGCCGGTTTCTCCAATTCTTCCCGTCCAGCGAGCTCACCCGCAGCCGGCTGGCACCCGGGGCCGGACCGACCTTCAGTCACGGCGGGATCCGCCACCGGCGCTGAGCCGCCGCCGGCGCCAGCCGAAGGCCGCCAGCACGAGCAGGGCGAGCCCCCCGGCGGCCGGCATGGTCCCGGCACCCGTGGCCGCGAGCGTGCCGCCGCCGGTGGCGCCCGCGGCCCGGGAGGGGGTCGAGGCCGTCGTCGGCCGCGCCTCGATGACCTGGCCATAGCTGCCGCGGTTCGGCAACGGGTCCAGCGCCGGGACGCTGATCGCTCCCTGGGCCTGGAACTGCCCGGTCTCCACCGGCTCGTTCCAGTGGGCCACGTCCGAGCCTTGGGCACTGGTGAGCTCCGCGGCCGCGTCGAGCGCGGCCTGGTACAGCGCGTGCTGCTCGCCACCGGCCGTCCCGAGCCAGTTCCAGTGGGTCTCCCCGCGCAGCGCGGCGACGAGCACCTGCTCGGTCGCGTCCTCGAACTTGTACGTCGGCGCCGAGAGGTTGTCGACCGAGACGTAGTGACAGGGTGGGCTGGAACAGTCCAGTCCCGCGTTGCGCGCGAAATCGCCCCGCAACGTCGGTGCCTCGGTGCGGGCCAGCACGTGCTCCATCCACCGGTCGAAGAAGACGACCGCCGGGGACCCGTAGCCGCCGGTCCCGTTGACGAAGTCCCGCCGGCCGTCCCAGGTCGCGAGATAACCACGAACCTGCTCGAGCTGCGGATCCGTCGTCGCGGCCAGCGCCGCGCGCAGATAGGGCAGGAACACCCGGGCCGGGTTGTCGAGGTAGGCGACGTCGCGGGGGACCTGCCCGAGCTCCGCGAAGCTCAACGGCGCCCGCCGGGCGACATCGGCGGCTAGCGGGACCGATTCCCACTCGTCCCCCCAGAAGCCGGCCTCCCGACCGGACAGACCCTTGGACCACCACCCGACCGCCGGCTTGCCGTTCCAATTGACGACGAACCCGGTCGACGGATTGACCACATGCGGGTGCGCCGGCCAGCTCTCGAAACCCTGCCAGTCGTAGGCGCCGGTCCCGGGCATCGGAAGGGTGGGGTCGGCATTGGCGGCTTCGATCGGATACACGCCGGTGTGCCAGTAGCCGATCGTCCCGTGATCGTCGACATAGAAGAAGTTGAAGCCCAACCCCATGTTGGACACCGCCGCCCCGAAGTGGGTCGCGTCGTGCTGCTGACCGGCCAGGTCCCACGCCTGAAGCGACTGGAGGATCCGACCGTCGACGGTAGATGCGTGAACGTATAGATGGTGATCGGAATCGGGGTCGGCGACCGCATTGCCGTGCAGGGTCCGGTAGAGGTGCATCGTGGTGGGCGTCAGCGGGCACAGCGGCGGAACCTGCGGGTTCGGCAGCCCCGTGAGCAGCCCGGTCACGTCGGTCGGGGGGTTGGTGCAGCCGAGGGTTACGGTCTGCTCCTGGATCGGAAGCCAGCGACCGTCGTGGAGGTAGTGGGTGTTGGACGCGTCGAGCTGCTCCACGTACAGGTCGGAGTTCGCGTCCTCCGCCGAGGTCACCGTCCATGCGGCGTCGGCGTTTCGACCGATCACGAACAGCGGGATGCCGGGGACCATGATCCCGCGCTCGTCGCGCACCGGATCATGCACTTCGGCCTCCCAGAGGAACCCGGGCACCGCCCAGCCGGTCTGTGGCCCGCCGTAGAGCATCGGCGCGTGGTCCTTGGTCAACCGGCCGGAGACGATCACCGCGTTGCTGCCCCAGCGCGGAATGGCGAGCAGGCGCTGAAGCAAGGTGACCTGCGCCGCCGCCAGGTCCACCCGGCGCTCGATCGGCGCGACGTCAGCGAGGGGTGGCAGCGTGGACGGGTCATGGTTGGCGTAGCGCGAGCCGGTGAAGGCGCTAGGCACCGGACGGCCGACGTGCCGCGGGAAGATGCCGTCCTGGGCGGCGATGGACGTCGGGGCCCGCGGGTCGTCGAGCGGAAGGAGGTCTTCGAAGATGGTCTCGGCATGGGGCTGGCCGTATTCGTTGACCAGATCGAGGTAGGTGACCGCCGCCCCGAGCTCGCTGCCGCCGAACTCGCCGAAAAACCTCGCCGCGTACTCGCCGAAGCCCAGACTGTCACCGACCGTCCAGGATGCGATCGGGTAATCGTTGAGCAGAAGGAACTCGGCCGGCAGCTTCGTGACGTCGGTCTCGGCCTGGCGGATGTATGCGTTTATGCCGTCGGTGAATCGCTGGAGCCCGATCCGGTAAGCGGACGGGAGCCGGGAAAATTCGGCGTCGAGCAGCGCGGTCCCCTCGCTGGCGCGGTGAACCGCCATATCCATCGGCAACCCGCTGGGCCCGATCAGCTGGGCGAGCGTCCCGTGCCCGACATGGCGGAAGACCTCCATCTGGAACAGCCGATCCTGGGCCATCGCGTAGCCGATCCCGTAGTAGAGGTCGGCCTCGCTCGACGCGGTGATGGTCGGCACCCCGTAGCTGGGATCCCGGTAGATGAGGACGTTCGGGTCGCCCGGCGCGGGGCTGCCCTCGCCCTGGCCCTGGAACTGCATCGACTTGTAGGTCCAGCCGGTGTAGAGCGGCAGCTGATCCTGGGTGTGCGGACCGTACGTCGGGGCGACCCCCGTGGTCGCCGCCGTGAAGCTCGGCAGGGTGTCCAGCCCGGATTCACCCGGCGGGACGACGTTCACCGCCCGTAGTCGATCCGAGGTGGGCCCGGCGCCGCTCGCTCCGGCTCCAGGCGGCACGGCCAGGGCCAGCGCCGCGCCGATCAGGACGAAAAGAGCGCCTCGGTCAGCTCGCATACCGTGAACTTAGGCACCGGCCGGAGATCTCCTGCCGGCACGGACGAGGGGGACCCCGGCAGGGTAGCCAGGGTCCCCCTCGGTCGGCCCGTTAGGTCGCCTCACGGCGTCGTGTCGCTCGTAGCGACTGGTTTGGGTCCGGGGGCCTAGTTGCGAACCGACCCCTTGAACTTCGACCGACCCGAGCCGGGTCGATACGGCCGAACGGGGGTCCCTCCGGAGCCGACCGGCGGACATGGCGACTAGGCGCTCTTCACCGCGGCGACCAGCGCCGTCAGGGTGTCCTTGGCGTCCCCGAACAGCATCGTGGTCTTGGCGTTGTAGAGCAGCTCGTTGTCGATCCCGGCAAAACCCGGGCGCATGCTCCGCTTCATGAACACGACGTTCGTCGCCGCATCGACGTCGAGGATCGGCATCCCGTAGATCGGGCTGCCGGGCGAGTCCCGCGCCGCCGGGTTCACGACGTCGTTGGCGCCGACGACCAGCACGACGTCGGTCTGTGGAAACGTCGGGTTGATCTCATCCATCTCTTTGAGGTGCTCGTAGGGGACATTCGCCTCGGCGAGCAGAACGTTCATGTGGCCCGGCATCCGACCGGCCACCGGGTGAATGGCGTAGGCGACCGCGGCGCCCCTGGCTTCGAGCAGCTCGGCTAGTTCGCGGATCGTGTGCTGGGCCTGGGCGACCGCCAGCCCGTAGCCCGGGACGATCACGACCCGGCGCGAGTAGGCAAGCAGGACCGCGACGTCATCGACCGAACCCGTCCGCACCGCCCGGTCGCCGGCGCCCGCGGCCAGCGCCACAGATGTCCCGCTCGCGGTGAACGACCCGAACAGGATGTTCGGGAGCGAGCGCCCCATGGCCTGGCTCATCAGCCGGGTGAGGACCGTTCCGGATGCACCGACGAGGGTCCCCGCGACGAGTAACAGGGTGTTGTGCAGGACCGCACCCGAGGCCGCGACGGCGAGCCCGGTGAACGAGTTGAGCAGGCTGATCACGACCGGCACGTCGGCCCCGCCGACCGGCAGGACGAACAGCACGCCGAGCACGAGCGCGGCAACCGCCAGGATGGCGAGGGCCGGTGTGCTCCCCGTCACCAGCACGACGACCAACAGCACGAGCACCACGGCCGCAACAGCCGAGTTGATGTATCTGCCACCCGGGATCGTCACCGGCCGGCCGGTCATGAGCTCCTGAAGCTTGGCGAAGGTCAGGACGCTGCCGGTGAACGAGACGCACCCGACCGCCGTGCTGAATACCACGGCGAGCGCGGTGCCGACCGCCGGGCCACCGCCGATCCGCACGAAATCGGCAATCGAGACCAGCGCCGCCGCGCCGCCGCCGACCCCGTTGAAGGCGGCGACCATCTGCGGGATCGCGGTCATCTTGACCGAGCGCGCGGCGGGCACGCCGATCACGGTGCCGACGGCGACACACCCGACAATCAGACCGATCCGGTGCAGGCCGGGGACGAAGAAAGTGGCGATCGTGGCGACCACCATGCCGAAGGCGCCAACCAGATTGCCGGCCCGGGCGGAGCGGGGCGAGGACAAGCCCTTTAGGGCGACGATGAAGCAGACCGCCGCGAATAGGTACCCGAGCCGGATCGCGTCGATGCGCGCCGTCACGCCGACCCCTGTCGGTCGCGGCCGCGCGAACTTCGGCTCTTGAACATCTCCAACATCCGGTCCGTGACGACGAAGCCGCCAACAACATTCACAGTCGCCAGGATCACCGCCGCGACACCCAGGCCGATCTCGGGCCCGTCGGTGGCGAAGCCAAGGATCAGCATCGAGCCGATCAGGATCACCCCGTGGATCGCGTTCGCGCCGGACATCAGAGGCGTGTGCAGGATGCTCGACACCTTCGAGATGACTTCGAAGCCGACGACGACGGACAGGATGAAGATCGTGAGCAGCGCCAGCCCGCCCTCGCCGGTAACCCCTACCGCTGCCAGGCTCCTCATCGCCCCTCCCCCCCGGCCGAGGCCTCTAGGGCGGCCGCGTGCACGATGGTGCCGGACCGGACCAGGCAGCAGCCGGTAACGATCTCGTCGTCGAAGTCCGGTTCCAACCGGCCGTCCCGCGTCATCAGCAGCACAAGGTTGGCGACATTGCGGGCGAACATCGCGCTGGCGTGCGCGGCCAGTTGGCTCGGCGCGTTGCGCAGTCCGATGACGGTGACGCCGCTGTGCTCGACGTCCTCGCCGGCTCGGGTGAGCTCGCAGTTGCCGCCGCTGTCGGCGGCGAGATCGACAATTATCGACCCCAATCTCATGCCCTCGACCATGGAGGTCGTCACAAGGACCGGGGCCGGACGCCCGGGGACGGCCGCGGTCGTGACCACGACGTCGGCGGCGGCGACCCGCGCCGCCAGGAGCTCGCGCTGCTTGGCGAGGAAATCCTCGGACTGGACCCGGGCATAGCCACCGGCTCCTTCCTGGCTCTCCAACGGAAGCTCGAGGAAAGTGGCACCGAGGCTGCGCACCTCGTCACCGGCCGCCGGCCGGACGTCGTAGGCCTCGACGACCGCGCCGAGCCGCCGAGCGGTCGCGATCGCCTGGAGTCCGGCGACCCCCGCGCCGAGGACGAGGACCCGGGCCGGCGGCACGGTTCCGGCGGCGGTCATGAACATCGGGAAGAACTTCGGCAGCCGGGTCGCGGCCACGAGGACCGCGCGGTAGCCACCGGCCAGCGCCTGCGACGACAGCGCGTCCATGCTCTGCGCCCGGCTGATCCGGGGCACCAACTCGAGCCCGAATACCGTGGCCGCACGTGCCGAAAGTGCGTCCAGCAGGTCGCGGTGCCCGGCCGGCGGAAGGAAGCTGACGACGACCGCGCCGGTTCGGAGCCTCCGGACGGCCTCGAGGCTGGGCGGTCCCACCGCGAGGAGGACCTCGGCGCCGCCGAGCAGGCCATCGAGGTCGCCGGACACCACCGCTCCGGCCGCGGCGAAGGCATCATCCGGGACGAGGGCACCGATGCCGGCACCGGCCTCGATGTGCACCTCGTAACCGGCCGCGGCCAGCTTGCTCACCGTGTCCGGGACGGCCGCGACGCGCCGCTCACCGGCAGCGGTCTCCCGGACGACGACGAGGCGCACGCAGGAACCGTAATGCCTGCATGCATCCGCTGTTCGCCCGGCCGGTCACCTCCGGCCGAAGGCGTAGGCGGCGATCGCCGCCGCGGCGGCCAAGTTGAGCGAGTCCACCCCCGGAGCCATCGGTATCCGGACCCGCTCGCCTTACGCGATGAACAGACCCTCCCGCGGATCCCGCCGCCGGCGCAGCGCCGCGTCGGTCAGCGTCGTGAAGTCGACGAGGCGGGGGTCGGCCGGGTCGGTCACGGTGACGATGTCGCGAGCCATAGTTGCGCATCATCACCGCGACGAGGGGGTGTCGACCAGGCGGGCCAACCGACCGGCCAGCGGCGCCATCGGGCCCGCGGCCCGAACCTGCGAGGCCGCGGCGCGGGCCAACGGCGCATCGCCGTATCGGCTGGCGACCGCAGCCAGGATGAGCCCGGGGCCGCAGGACCAGCCGGCCGGCGCCCGCCGGAGCAGCTCCGCCCAAACGGCGAGGCCGGCCGCCCCGCGGCGACCCGCAGTCCATTCCGGTCCGCGTCCGCACCGGTCGAAGACCGCGGGGTGGTGAACGCCCACGACCAAGCGGGCCACGGTGGCGACCGGGAGCGGCCCGGCACCGCCCGGCGTGAGATGACCGCGCACGGTGGCCCCGAGCAAGGCGAGCGTTTCGGCACGCAGGCTCCGAGCGGTCCGGGGGTCCGCTGCGAGCCGAGCCCCCACGGACCCGCCTGCCCGCGCCACCGCGCGCTCCACGCGGAGCCGGTCGAGCCCGCGGTCCGGCCGGACCAGATCGGACAGAGCCTGCCGGCTGGGCAGGACCGCCAACCCGGCCGCCACCAGCGTCGCGGCCACCCGGGCCGGCCCGCCGGGGACGGTCGGTTCAAGAACCGGGGTGCCATCGGGCGGACAGCACGCCGGGTCGGCACACAAATGGGACCACCATCGCCCGGCCTCGACCCGCAACGCGTCCCGGATGCCGATGCGGCGGGCAGCCAACTCCGCCTCCAGGCACGGCCAGAGCGTCGCCGGCGCCCGTCCGAAGACGACCACGACGACCTCGGCCACGCCTTCGGCGGCCGATTCGGCGACCAGCTCGCGGGCGACCGTTGCGGCGTCCGCCGCGGCCGGAATGTCGGTGCGTGACACCGACCGCAGGCGCGACCGTGGTGGCGCGCCGGCCGCGGAGGGCAGTCGGCTGAGCGCCAGGACGATCACGCTGCGATCCGGGCGATACCCGAGGAGGTACGGAACCGCGGCGATCACGTCCGCCGGTTCGAGCAGCGCCAGCGTGGCCGGGCCCGGGGCTGCGAGATCGACCATCCGAGCAGGGTGGTCCGCGACCCGTCCGGGGGCAACGACCCGACGCCGGACTGTGGATCCCCGGCCACCCGGCGGGGTTGTGGATACGGCCCCCGGTTTGCACCCGCTCCGGATCGCCAGGCACGATATCGAGCGGACTAGGACAGGAGAGTGCCAGCGTGGGCCACGGCTGGACGAGCGCCGTGACCCGGCAGCCGGCAGGAGGGCGATGAGGGGCGACCTTCTCGACCTGATCCTGCTCGGCCTGATCCTGCTCTCGGCGGTCCGCGGTTACCGACGCGGATTGCTCGTCGGTGCCGGATCCCTGATCGGTCTGATCGGTGGGGCGCTGCTCGGCACCCGGGTCGCCGGACCGATCGCGAACGCCTTCACCTCCGGTCGCGCGGCAGCGGTCCTCGGGCTCGCCGTCGTGGTCTTCTTCGCCGTGCTCCTACAGGAGGTGCTGGCACACGCGGCAGCGACCGCCCGGAAGGCGATAAGGTTCACGCCGCTGCGAACCCTGGACGGGATCGGGGGTGCGGCGCTTTCCGTCTTCGCGCTGCTCTTCGTCGCGTGGGTGATCGGCTATGCCGCGGAACGCTCGCCGTTCACCACCCTGGCGCGGCAGGTGCAGCGGTCACGGATCCTCACGGCGGTCGACGCGATAGTGCCCAGCCACCTCTACCTCGACTTCTCCACCTATTTACGACTGTTCGAGCAACAGGGGCAGTCGATCTTCGTCGGCCTGACCCCGCCCAGCGCGCCGCCCGTGCCACCACCGGTGAACGGTGCCGTCCCGCCTGCGGTGCTACGGGCGGAGGCCCCGAGCATCGTGAAGATCGTCGCACTGGAGCCGGAGTGCAGCCAGCAGACGGAGGGCAGCGGCTTCGTCTATTCGGGCGACCATGTGCTCACCAACGCCCACGTGGTGGCCGGCAGCCGGGAGGTGCACATCGTGGCGGACGGCTCCGGCTCCGGTCTCGACCTGCCGGCCACCGTCGTCCTCTACGACCCGAACGTCGACATTGCCGTCCTCGAGGTGCCCGGCCTGTCCCGGCACGCGCTGGCCTTCGCCGGGCGGGCAAGCACCGGTGACTCGGCGGAGGCGGCGGGATACCCGGAGAACGGTGGCTTCACCGCCACCGCGGCCCGAGTCCGCGGAGAGGAACCGGTCAGCGGGCCGAACATCTACGACAACCGCACGGTCACCCGGCACGTCTACGTGCTGCGCGCCCAAGTCCGGCCCGGCAACAGTGGGGGGCCGGTGCTCGCACCCGACGGTCGGGTCTACGGCGTCGTGTTCGCAACCTCGACCACGGATCCGCAGACCGGCTACGCGCTGACCGCGGCCGAGGTCGCCGCCGATGCGAACGCCGGGGCGACCGCAACTTCCGCCGTCGGCACCGAGGGCTGCACCTAGCGGGTCCCGGGTCAGCCTTTCCAGGCCCCGCGTCGGACCGGGATCGCCGGGGGGGTTGAGCTCTCCCACGTCCGCCGCCACTTTGCGACCGGCGGACCGGAAGCTGCCGGGGTCGTCCCATCGGCGGCCCGGCGGGCGGCGTCCCACCAGGTCGACGCGTCCTCATCGAGCAGCTGGGCCAACGAGGCGGACATCCGACGCGCGAAATCGCGGGCCGGCTCACCGTCGCCCACCCACAACGGCGGGCCGAACCGGACCCGGACCGGCGGCCGTCCCGGCAGGGGCCAACCGCGGCCGCGCGGCATCGCGGCGAAGGATCCGCGCAGGGCCACCGGGACCACCGGGACCCGGTGTGCCGCGGCAAGGTACGCGGCACCCGGCCGCAACGTCCCGACCCAGCCGTCCGGCGAACGGGTGCCTTCAGGGAACACGACGACGTTCCACCCGTCGTCGAGGACGCGCCCCGGAGTCGCGGCCAGCGAGCCGGAGCGCCGCTCGATCGGGAACGTGTTGAAGACGACGGCGGATCCGACGGCGCGCCACCAGGTGTCGAAGAAGTAGTCCGCGGCCGCCGCGACCGCGGTCCGGCGGCGCCAGGCATCGGGCAGCGAGAGCAGCAGCAGCGGGGTGTCCAGGTGGCTCGAATGGTTGGCGATGAAGATGACCGGCGGCTCGAGGTGGTCGAGGACGTCGAGCCCGCGGACGTGCGTACGGATCTCGGCCTGCAACAGGGGGCCGAGCCCGAACCGGTGAACCCCGTCGCGCACCGCGGTCATCGTCCGGCTTCGGGCCCAGCCGGTCGGGAACTCGCGCCGGGCCCGGTCCGGCTGGTGCGCTTCCGCGGAACGCGGGACCAACGGGCGGTGCGTCCAGTGCCAGCCGCGGGATACCTGTCGCACATCGCCTGCCAGACCCATGGTGCTCAGCGCACCTCAGCGATCGTGTGCGGTGGCGTGTGCAGGTAGGTCATCGACGGGCTCGACCCCACTGTGCCGGAGACCATCTCGAGGGCGTCCGCGAGCGTCGTCGCTGCCCGGAACCCCATCCGGGCCACCGTCCGGCGGTCCGCCCCCACCCAGACGACATCCCCTACGTGGTCGAGCGCGTGCGCCGCCCAGTACCACATGTAGAACGGGTGCACGCCGTGGTAGGCGTAGGAGGTCCGGTACAGGTGGATGTACCAAGGGTCCGTCGCGTACTGCCGCTCGAACTTGGCCTCGACGGTGGCCGGGTCGGTCGACTCGGCGAGCACCTCTTCGAAGAAGTCGACGTACGACGGATGGTGCAGCTGGCTGAACTCGTAGGGCACCGGGTGGTAGAGGATCACCGCGCCACCACGGCGGACGAGCGGCATGCCACGGTAGGAATTGAACAGGTATCCCAGGCCCAGGCAGGTCGCGAGGATCGGGTTCATCACCGAGTTGACGTTGTACGGGCACAGGTATGGAAGGCCGAGCACGAGGACGTCGGACTGACCCTCGACCTCGACCAGCTGCTGGCGGTGCACCATCGCCAGGGTTCGTTCGTGCACCTCCTCCGTCTCGCCGGCGGTCACGCCGGTGACCCCATAGGGCGCTTCGAGGGAACGGAACACCCGGCGACGGATCGCAGCGGGCGCGACCGCCAGGGCCCGGCGGGCGGCGAGCATCGATGCCTGATCGGACAGCGCCCACTCCCATTCACGCTTGACGAGGAACTGGAAGGGCGCGGGGAACACGTCGTTGTTCAGGGTCGTCTCGATGGTGAAGATCTTCAGATGTTCCGCGAGCAATCGGCCCATCCGCCAGGCCGAGCTGTGCAGGGCCGAGCGCTCGGCGTCCATGAACGACCGGGAGTGCACCATCGTCTGGGAGTTGTGGTGGTGCCGAAGAGACTTGTAGGAGGCCAGCCCCACCGGCACCGACTTGTGACCGCCGTCCATGGCCACCAGGTTGATGTTGACATAGACGAGCAGGTCGGACTCCGCGGCCCGTCGGTTGATCTCGACGTCCTCGTCCTTGTCGGTGAGCCCGATGTGCGTGAGGTTGGCCCGATCCTCCGCGTCGTGATTCGTCAGCTGGCCATTCGGGAAGAACGATCGGAACACCCGCTCCCCGACGATCCGCTCGAGCTCGCTGGGGGTAAGCCGCCGGTGCAAGGCATTTGCCGCGATCAGCTCGACGTCGTCCACGCCGGCCGCCGCCGCCATGGTCAGCACGGCCTCGATGACCCGCTGGCGGACGTCGGGACGACGCATCGGCGGGAGCGGCAGCGAAAGATCGTCGAACGCGATGGTCAGCCGCATTCCGGGGCGCAGCAGTGACGGCAACGGCTCGCACCCGAGCGGATGGAGCAGGGCCTCCCGGATCATCCCGTCCAGGTCGGCTATCGCCGGCAGCGGGTCCGGTGGGTAGACCACCCGGGTCCCGAGCGGAAAGGTCTCGAGTCGAAATCCTTCCCCCTCGTGAACGACGAGCGGCGGGGTGCGCTCGTCCACCTCGAGAACGAAACCGGGGCGGCTCACGAGCTACTCCTCGGATCGAAGACGACCTTGACCGTACCGAGTCGGCCGGCGGACAGGGCGTGGTCGAGGGCCTCCCGCCACCGGTAGAGCGCGTAGGTCCCGCCGACGAGCCCGTCGAGGGGGGCGGTGCCAGCGATGTCCAGGGCGGTGCCGAAGGCCGAACGCCCGTCCGGGCCGGTTCCCCCGGAATATGCCCCGACCACCTCTAGTTCGCGAAACCACGCCGGCGAGAGATCCGCGCCCGGTGCCGGCATGGCGGCGCACACGACCCGGCCGCCGGCCCGGACCAGCCGCAGGGCGGTGTCCAGCGAACCTCGGCTACCCGCTGCGTCGATCGCGACGTCGACGCCACCGAGCAGGAAGTCCGGTCCGCGCTCGGGGCTCAGTCGCAAGGCCCGGGTGGCCCGCCGGACTCCCCCGGTGACCTCACCGGGTCCGACCACCGCAGTGGCGCCGAACCGCCGGGCCAGCTCGGCTTGGCGAGGGTGTTTGGCGACCACCGTGACCGGCCCCGACCCGGTGAGCGCGCGCAGGGCGAGGACCGTCAGCAGGCCGACGGCTCCGGCGCCGACGACGAGGACGGAACCGCCATCGGGAACCGCGGCCCGCCCCGCGGTGTGCACCGCACAGGCCAGCGGCTCGACGAGGACGGCCCGTTCGTCCGGCAGCTCGTCGGGAACCGGGTGCAACTGGGAACGGTGCGCGAGCATCGTGCGGCTCCATCCCCCGCCGGTCTGCTCGCAGTACCCGGTCTGTAGGCCCGGCGACAGGTGCCCGACGGTGATCCGATCGCAGCGGTTCGCGTCGCCGGCCGCACAGGCCGTACACGGTTCGAAACCGCGCGGAAGGCAGCCGAGGACAGGGTCGAGGACGACGCGGGTCCCCCGGCCGAGATCGTCACATTCGTCGAGCAGCTCCCCGACCACCTCGTGGCCGGGGACGAACGGGAGCGAGACCAGCGCGGAGAAGTAGAACGAGGCCGAGCCGGACACGGTGGCCAGATCGGAGCCGCAGATCCCCGACAGCCGGGGCGCCACCCGGGCCCAGCCGTCCCGCACCGGCTTAGGTTCCTCCCGGTTGACCAGCCGGAGCGGGGCGACCGGGCCGGCGATCAGCCCCGGGACCCGGGAACCCAGGGCCCGCGCCGCGACGTAGCGGGGCAACGAGCGGTAAACCTCGAGGGCAAGCATCAGCGCACCCCGGCCCGGGGGTGGGCGGCCACCGGCTGGGCTGCAATGCGCGCGGCGCCGGTGCGCCAGTCCTCGATCGGCCAGCGGCCCCGGCGAGCCGCGCGGTAGAGCGCGACGTCGGGGTTGACCGCGACCGGGTGACCCACGGCCCGCAGCATCGGCAGATCCGAGTGACTGTCCGCGTAGGCGTAGCTCGCGGCGAGATCGAGCCGCTCGATCGATGCGTAGCGTCGCAGCCAGGCCGCGCGACCCTCCCCCACGAGCGGGGGGGAGGCCAGGAAACCGGTGGCGCGGCCGCCCGCGTCGAGTGAGAGATCGGCGGCGACCACATCGTCGAACAGCGGCTGCAAAGGGCGGGTCAGCGGCCGGATCGCCCCGGTGATGAGGACCGTGCGATGACCCGCGGCCCGGTGCTCCCGCACCCGGCGCAAGGCGGTCGGGGACACCCGGGAAAGCACGAGGTCGGCCACGACCTCGTCGACCAGGTTGTCGAGCTCGGCCAGGGCGGCGCCGGCATAGCGCCGGTAGACGGCCCGGAGGAAGGCGCCCCGGTCCCGGCGCTCGGCCCGCAGATATCCGGGGAGCCGAGTGGCGAGCGAGCGCAGCTCGTCGAGGCGCCTCGCGCCGTTGAGCTCGCCGAACCGGAGCCACAGGTAGGACTCCACGACGTTGGAGGACAGCAGAGTGCCGTCCATGTCGAAGGCCGCCAGGATCTCCCCCCCGGCCGGCAGGCCGCGAGCAACGGCAGCCGGCCGGGCCGGGCGACTCGACATCATCGCGCGCATCGACCCGGCGACGCTCGGACAGTGCACGTCGACGATGTAGCGCGGCCAGTCGACCGCCGCCGTGTCGAAGCCGAACGCGGCCCGGTCTTCGGGCTCGAGCGAATTGTGCAGCGCGAGCGTGCGGTCGTCGGTGAACACGAGCTCGGTCTCGACGTACGGCCGGTACAGATCGTGGTAGCGGCGAAGGAACTCGAGCCGCTGCTTCTGCCGGTCCAGGCTGCGCGCCGCCTCCCGAACCCGGGTCGACCGCGGCAGCCGGCTCACCACGGAATCAGCCGCCGCATGGGCCCGCTCGCTCGAACGCAACACCCGCTCGACACTGTCCCCGCCGGGCCATCGCCAGGTGGGGAGCCGGGCGGCGCCCCGGCCGGGCTGCTCGAACGGGTGCGCCTCGAAGTAGGTCCGGACGTGATCGTGCAGGTGACGGAAGGTCAGCGGGTTCCGGGCACCCGAACTCACGTGGTAGTAGGCCCGCCCACCGGGCTCCGGCGGGTGCGCCGCTACGGCGAGCAAGGCGCCCACCACATGGTCGACCGGCACGATGTCGGCGATGGCGTCGGGGGCGGCCGGGAATTCCGGGAGCTCGCCCCGACCGTAGGCCAGGATGATCGGCTCGGCCATCTTGAAGCCCTCGATCCAACCCGGGTATGGCCGCTCGAGGGCCGATTCGATGATCGACGGTCGGACGATGGACACGGGCCACTCGCCGGTCAGCTCTTCGACGGCCCGCTCGCCCAGCGCCTTCGTGAACGTGTACACATCCGTCCAGCCGAGCGAACGGGCACGCTCCCCACCGGCCGCGACGAGTCGCTCGCGCACCCAGTTTCGGCGCAGCCGCTCCGCGTCGGTCGCCGTGGTGATCGGGCCGGACCGCCGGTGATCGCGCTCCGCCTGCTTGTGCAGCGCGGCCAGCCGCGAGGGGGAACGCGACGCATCCTCGATCGCCGTCCGGAGCCGCCCCGCGGCGGCCGTCTCCTCGCGCCAGTCGACCTCGTGGTCGAGGCTGGCCTCGGGCACCGCCCCGCGCCGGCGACCGGAAACGTACGCCGTCGAGACGTGGACGTAGTGGGGTCGGGCCCCGGCGTCGGCGAGCGCCCGCAGCAATGCCTCGGTGCCTGACACGTTGGTGGCGAAGCCCTCATCGATCGGCGGGTCGAACGAGACGTCGCCCGCGCAGTGGATCACCACGTCGACGTCGGCCGGGAGCGGTGGCAACGCGGCGAGCTCACCTTCCAGGACGGCGACCCGGGCGTCGAGAACGGCTAGCCGGTCCCCCCCGCCGGCCCACCCCGCGAACGCCGCCTTCCCGACGAGCTGGTGCAGCCGGTCCCGCCCGGACTGGCCGGGCTTCGGCCTGATCAGGACGCTGACCGCGACCTCGGGCAGGTCGGCGAGAAGGCGCGCGAGCAGCGCCTCGCCGACGAAGCCGGTCACGCCGGTGAGGAGGACCCGCTTGCCGGCCAGCCTCTCCCGAAGCACCCGCACCTCCAAGTGTTATTCGCATCCAACCAGCGGAACGGTTCCGCTGGGCCGACCGGGGTTGGTCGGGCGCTCGTTAGAGATAAAGACCGGTGGCGCCGCCCTCGATGCGGTCGGCCGCGACAGCATGCAGGTCCCGCTCCCGAAGCAGCACGTAGAGCACGCCGTGCAACTCCACTTCGGAGCGATCCTCGGGATCGTAGAGAACCCGGTCGTTCGGTTGGACATTGCGCACGTTGCCGCCGACGGCGACCACTTCGGCCCAGACCAGCCGGCGCCCCATCTTCGCCGTGGCCGGAATGACGATCCCCGCCGTGGAGCGCCGCTCCCCCGCATCCGCGTCGATCGAGACGAGGATCCGGTCGTGCAACATCCGGATCGGACGCTTGCTCTCGTCTCTCGCCGCGGTCGGACTCACAGCCACGACGTTAGTGCCGGCCGCGGAATACCCCGCGCCGGGTGTGGAGTTGACTCCCTCGTCCGCGGCCAACGACGAGGGGGCGAGGGTGCGCCAGGGTACCCGGATCGGCGCGGCTCGAGACGCACCCGCGGACGGGATCATCCTGGCGCTCGTCTGCCTCGCCCAGTTCATGGTCATTCTCGACGTTTCAATCGTCAACGTCGCGCTGCCCTCGATCCGTTCGGACCTTCACTTCAGCCCGATCGGCCTTCAGTGGGTGGTCAACGCCTACACCCTCACCTTCGCCGGGTTCCTGCTGCTCGGCGGCCGGGCCGCCGACCTGCTCGGGCAGCGTCGGGTATTCCTGGCCGGTCTCGGCCTGTTCACCGCGGCCAGCCTGGTGGGCGGGTTCGCCCCGAACGGCACGGCCCTGCTGATCGCCCGTTCGGTACAGGGCCTCGGCGGGGCCGTGCTCTCGCCGGCGACCCTCACGGTCCTGATGAGCACCTTCCCGGAAGGTCCCCGGCGGGCCAAGGCGATCGGCCTGTGGAGTGCGCTGGCCGGCGCCGGGGGCGCCACCGGCGCGGTCTTCGGCGGGCTCCTCACCGCCGAGGCGTCGTGGCGCTGGATCCTGTTCGTAAACGTGCCGATCGGCGCCGTCGGGTTGGTCGCGGCCCGGGTGTTCCTCCGGGGGGACCCGCCGCGCCAGCCGGTGCGAGGTCGGCTCGACCTGCCGGGTGCGGTCCTGGTGACGGCCGGGCTGGTCGTCGCCGTCTACGGCATCGTCAGCACCGACCAACACCCCTGGGGCTCCGGCCCTACCCTGCTCACCCTGGCGGCGGCCGCCGCCCTGCTGCTCGGCTTTTTCATCCGCGAGGCCCGGTACGCGCGCCAACCGCTGATGCCGCTGCGCGTGTTCCGGTCGAGGTCGGTGACCGGGGCGAACGTGGTGATGCTCGGGATCAGCGGTGCCGTGTTCGCGACCTGGTATTTCCTGTCGCTGTACATGCAGAACGTGTTGGGGTACTCACCCGCTGCGCGCCGGGGTCGCCTTCCTGCCGCAGTCGCTGGCCATCATCGCCGGCGCCCAGCTCAGCTCGCGGCTGGTGAGCCGGATCGGGGCCCGGCGGCTGCTGCTGCTCGCTCCACTGTCGTCCGCCACGGGCTTGTTCTGGCTGTCGCGCCTCCCGGTGCACGGCAGCTACGTCACCTCCTTGCTCGGGGCGAGCATGCTGACCACTTTCGGCATCGGGCTGGCCTTCACCCCGATCGCGGTCGCCGCCACCTCCGGGGTGGCCCGTGCCGAGGCGGGGCTGGCGTCGGGGCTGGTCAACACCAACCGCCAGATCGGCGGGGCGGTGGGGTTGGCGGCGCTGGCCACGGTGGCCGCGGCCCGAGCGCGGAACCTGCTCGGCCCGGATCGGCTCGCCGCCCTGTCCCGGGCGGGCATCGGAACCGGTCGCCCCCCGGCCGCGGTGGCTCAGGCGCTCACGTCGGGCTACGACCGGGCATTCCTCATCGCCGGGTTCGTCGCGCTGGTCAGCAGCGCGCTCGCGCTCATCATCCCGAGCCATGGCCGTCCGGATACGTGGCGGTGCGGAACGGCACGATCGTCCGCTGAGGTCAGCCCGCCGCGGCCCCGCGACCCGTCGCCGAGCGCCTGGACTTCGCCGTTCCGGCGGGGGTGACCGTGGCTGCCGGCTTCTGCTCCGCGAGCGCCCGGAGAGCGCTCATCTCCGCGTCCAGTTGCTCGGCCATCCGGTCGAGATCTGGCACCAGTTCGCGGCAGGAGATGAACCCGAAGTGCAGTGCCCCAAGGTAGCCGAGCACCGTGATGTTGAGACCTTGACCGTCGGTGATCGCCGACAGGGGGTAGATACCGACGAGTTGAGCACCAGCCAGATACAGGGGCCGGTTTGGCCCCGGCACGTTGGAGATCATGAGATTGAAGGGGCGGACCCGCTCGATCAGCCGCAACCGGGCCGCGGCCCGGGCCGCACGGCCGGCCAAGGCCGGCATCGCGAATTCGTTCACGTCGGCCAGCAGATTCGCCGGGAGCGCCTGATGCTGGTCCTTGGCGGCCCGCATGGCGTCGTGCGCCGCCCGTAGCCGTTCCGCGGGATCGGAAAGGTGGGTCGGGATCGGCGCGATCATCGTCGACACCCGGTTGCCGAGCGTGCCACTCTGCTCGGTGGTACGCACCGAGATCGGAACCCCGGCCAGCAGGGCGGCGTCCGGCAGGGCGTCGTGCTCGAGCAGCCAGCGGCGCAGGGCACCCGCGCACAGGGCCATGACGACGTCGTTGACGGTCAGCCCGAACGCCACGCGCAGCGGCTTGATCTGGTCGAGCGGGATCCGGGCCATCGCAAAGTTGCGATGGGCGCTGATGCTGCGGTTGAACGGGGTCGCCGGTGCCCGCAAGGCCGATTGGGACAGGACCGAGCCGTCGTCCCGGCGAAGCAGCCGATCGATCAGCGGCAACCTGGGTCGCGCCGGCAGGGTGACGAGTCGGGGCACAGATCGGGCCAGGCCGGCCGACATCCGAACGGCCCGCCACGGGTTGCCGGCCAGCGCCCCGAGGCTGCGGGCGAGCATTGCCGCCGTGCCGGGAGCGGTCTCGGGAGCCCACTGCGGCGACTCCCGCTCGCCCTCCCGGCCGTCTGGCGCCAGGTCGAGAAGAGCGGTGAGGATGTCGTTGCCGGACACCCCGTCGATCGCCGCGTGGTGCACCTTCGTGTAGACGGCCTGCCGGCCGCCGGCCAGCCCGTGGATTAGGTAGAGCTCCCAGAGCGGGCGCTGGCGGTCCAGCGGCCGGGCGTGCAGCCGGACCAGTTGGGAAGCCAACTGCCGATCGTCGCCCGGCGCCGGCAGGGCGAGCTCGCGGACGTGGAACTCGATGTCGAAGTCCGGGTCGTCGATCCAGTACGGGTTGTCGAGCCCGAGCGGCACCTGAGCCAAGCGTCGACGAAAGGGCGGGATCAGGTGCAACCGAGATTCCACGCCCGCGGTGACCCGGTCGAGGGTGAGCGGGCGCCCGGGCGGCGGCTCGAGGACGGCGACGCTACCGACATGTCCGTAGGTGGTCGCGGTCTCGATCGAGAGGAACACGGTGTCGAGGCCGGTCAGCTGGTGCATTGCAGGCTCCAGGCTCGGGGATGTCGGCGCTGGGTTCAGCGAACACCATGGCGGCACGGCGCGCCAAACCGGGACGAAGCCGACGGGCCGCGGGACCGCCGGGTCAGCGAACGACGACGCGGACCTGCCACAGGCGTTGGGGCGGCTCGCATGCGGGGTGCGAGTGTAGACAGGTGAAGTCGGTCATGGCCGTCAGGTCCGCCGTTCCGCGCTCGGTGGCTAGGAACGACGCTTGGGCGGCGGCGGCGATGGGTACGCGCACGCCGGTAGGACGCGTCCGGCACGACCAGCGTTCCATGGGCTCCCGATGCGTTGGGGGGCGGGGCCGTCGTTGAGCCGACTTTTGTCCAGCCCAATGCCGGACAAAGCGGGCGCGCTGCCGAGGGAACCGGCGATCGCTGACGCGAGTCTGGTCGATGTGCTTGAAACCGCGACGAGCCGAGCCGATGATGACCGTAGGGGCCGCGCCCGTGGCACCAAGGCCTGGTGAAAGGTGGCCCCCGTGCGCCGCTTGTCAACGTTCGCGCTCGGCGCGGCGCTGGTTGCCCTCCCCGGCATGGCCGGGGCGTCGGTTGCCTCCGCGGCTGGTGCGCGCTCGGTCCCGAACAGCCACCGATACGTGCACGTCTGCGCCGCCCCCGCCGAGGGCGATGCGGCCTGCAACGCCATCCTCGCCGAGACGGTGGACCGGTACGGGCGGCCGACGCCCGCGTCCAGCCCGTCCGGGTTCGATCCGGTCGATCTGATTTCCGCGTACAACCTCCCCTCCGCGACGGCGGGCTCCGGTCAGACGATCGCGGTCGTCGACGCCTACAACGACCCGTACGCCGAATCGGACCTCGGCGTATACCGATCCCAGTTCGGGCTCGCGGCGTGCACTACCGCGAACGGGTGTTTCCGGAAGGTGAACCAGAACGGCGGGACGAAGTACCCGAAGTCGAACGGCGGCTGGTCGCAGGAGATCTCGCTGGACCTGGACATGGTCTCGGCAATCTGCCCGAACTGCCACATCCTGCTGGTGGAAGCCAGCTCGTCGTCGCTGGCCAACCTCGGGACAGCGGTCAACCGGGCCGTGACGATGGGAGCGAACGAGATCTCCAACAGCTACGGCGGTAGCGAGTCCTCTTCGGATCCCAGCTACGACAGCGCCTACTACGACCACCCCGGAATCGCCATCACGGTGAGCTCCGGTGACGGCGGGTACGGGGTGGAGTATCCGGCGGCATCGCAGTACGTCACCGCGGTCGGCGGGACGAGCTTGGTGCGCGACTCCGCCACCTCCCGAGGCTGGTCGGAGACGGTGTGGTCGACGTCGCTCACCGAAGGCGCGGGGTCTGGATGCTCCGCCTATGACGCGCAGCCGTCGTGGCAGGGGAATGTCTCGAACATCACGACCGTCTGCGCTAGGCGGGCGGTCGCCGATGTGTCCGCCGTCGCCGACCCGGCGACCGGGGTGTCCGTGTACGACTCCTACCGCTACCAGGGGCTGTCGGGCTGGCTGGTGTTCGGCGGCACCTCGGTTGCCTCGCCGATCATCGCGTCGGTGTACGCGCTGGCCGGGAACGCGGCAGCCGTGACCTACGGGTCCTACCCGTACGGTCAGACCGGGTCATTGAACGACGTGACCTTGGGCTCGACGGCATCGTGTGGCTCGGATCTGTGTACGGCTGCGCCGGGCTGGGACGGCCCGACCGGGCTCGGCACGCCGAACGGCAGCTCCGGGTTCTAGGCCCGGCCCGCGGCGCTGACATCCGCGAGGGCGTCGCGCGGTGGCCCTCAGACGGCGACCTCGTCCAGCGCCACAAACGCCGGCTGCATTCGCCCGATCTCGCTCGCCGACAGCCCGTGGCCCGCGGCGATCGTGCGCCACTGCCTGACCGCGTTCACAACCTCCGCGAGCACATTCCGCGCGTCAGTGGGGGCGAGACGGAGCAACTCCGCGACCCCGAGCGCGACCTCGACTGACGCTGCGTCGTAACCGTCGTCGATGGCGGTGCTGAGGTACTTCGGCCCGGGGTCGGGGTTCGGGTTGAGGTCGAACGCCGGGGAGAGGCGCCAGGAGTCGCCGCGTTCGTGGAGGAACCCGTGGTTGCGGAGGTGGTCGTCCGTGTTCGAGATCAACACCGAGAACACGATCCGCCGCCACAGCTGATGCAGTTCCGCGGTCGCACGCGTCGACACTCTCTCGAGGACGTCCGCTATCTCCAGGTAGCTTCGCTGGTCGCCGTCCGACGCCTCGAGCATCGTCATCGCACTGGAATACCCGATCCGACGACCGTCCGCGGTTCGGTCGAATCGGTCAACGACGAGCACGTGACGGCCGGCGAGGTTGAGCAGCCGGGACTCGGGGACTGTGATGCCCGCCGACGCCGCGAGGTCGAGCGCGACCTTCTCCCAGGCCGTCACCGTCCAGGTGCTGTCGTTCGCGCTCGGGAACTTCGCGATGGCCACGCGGCCGTTCGCGCCGAGCACGTGCGCTTTCGGCCTTGCGCCACCTAGGGAGCTGCCGACATGCACGAGACGCTGAAGATCGGGCAGGTCCGCGGTGTCGCGCTCTGCCCGTTCGGCGAGGTCGAGCAACGAAGGGAGATCCGTCAGCGCCGGCACGCCCGTGTCGGTGTCGGCCAGGAACGGCCCGTCCTCCTTCCGGAAGCGCAGCGCCCCCTGCCGGAGGTCGTCGCGGACGCCGAGCAGGAACTCGATTTCCCCGAGGGACCGGGCGGCTCGCCCTTCGGCACGAGCCAGCGCGGCCTCCCGACGCTTCATGAGAGTGCGTCCCCACCGGTCGGGGGCACAGTCAGAGAACCCCCCGAACAGCGCCAGGCCGGCGCGGGTCTGGTGCGTGCCTCGGGTCAGCGGCAACAGCGGGTCCAGCGCGTACGCGCCCGGGTGCGCCAGGAACGACGACTCGTAGGCGAACGCCGCCGACTCGGTGTTGCGACGTCGGCTGGCGTACAACGTGCCCGCGAGCACGTCCTGCCCGTCGATCGCGACGTGCACCTGGATGGCCGTCACGTGGACCTCCGGTGGCGGACCCGCTCAGGCAGCGCCTCGTCGGCACGCACCCGACCGATGTCGGTCGAGTACGGGTCGACGGCAACAGAGAGCATGTCGAGCACACCGAGCGCCCGGGCGACCCTCAACAGATTCGCCAGATTGGCGCCACCGCCGTTCTCGAGCCGGGTGACCGTGCTGGCACCGACGCCAGCGCGGTCGGCCACTTCAGCCACGGTGAGGCGCCGGAGGCGCCGCCAGGTCGCCAGGTCCTCACCGATCTTGTGGAGGGCGCGCGTGACCGTCGCCGGGGCCTTCGGCGGGACCTTCGCCGGGGCCTTCGTCGGGGCCACTCACGCCTCCCAAGTCACATGTCATTATTGACGTCCTAAGAGGCTTAGTCAATCATTTGTGATGTCTCAAGAGGCGCTTCCGGAACGGACTGGCCAAAACGGGGACCGCCCCGGCCACGCTCTGCGCGGCCGGGGCGGTCTTGGTCGTTATGACGATCGTGGTTCGCCGGTGAACCTCATAAGGAAGGCCGGTTGCGAGCCGACCGTCCGTTTTGCCGCGATCCCACTGTCACGGCGCGAGCAGTGAGCGTGTCCTCCCGGCGAGTACCGCCATCAGCTGCAGCCGCTCGTGCTGCCGCACGACTCGCAGACGTAGCAGCTTCCGGCCGGCCGCATCTTGATACCGCAGGTGAAGCACAGCGGCGCGTCCACCGCGGTCTGCGAGCTGACCGCGTCCGAGCCGTCCGACCCGCGGGCGTGGCCGGGCTCGGACTGCGTCGCCGGCGGCTGCGGCGCCGGCGCCTCGACCGGGGCCGACTGGGCCAGCGTTTCGACGTCGATCTCCTCTTCGGGGGCTGCCACGGGCGGCCCGTAGGAGGAGTCGACGACCTTGGCCGCCCGCTCCTCGGCACTGAACACACCGAGTTCAGCCCGCCGCTCATAGGGCAGGAAGTCGAGTGCGAGCCGGCGGAAGATGTAGTCCATTACCGACTGGGCGATCCGCACGTCCGGGTCGTCGGTCATCCCGGCCGGGTCGAAGCGCATGTTGATGAACTTGCTGACGTAGGTTTCGAGCGGCACGCCGTACTGAAGGGCGATCGAGATGGCGATGGAGAACGCGTCCATTACGCCGGCCAGGGTGGAGCCCTGCTTCGACATCTTGAGGAAGATCTCGCCGAGTCCGTCGTCGTCGTAGGCGTTAGCCGTCATGTAGCCCTCGGCGCCGCCGACCGCGAAGGACACGGTCTGCCCGTGCCGGCTCTTCGGCAGCCGGTGCCGAGTCGGACGGTGCTCGACCGGCGCATCGTCGACCGCAACCTCTTTCTTCGCCGCCCGGGCGTTCGACAATGGCTGACCTACCTTGCAGTTGTCCCGGTAGATAGCCAATGCCTTGAGGCCGAGCTTCCAGCCCTGGAAGTAGATGTTGGCGATGTCCGCGACGCTCGCCGATTCCGGGACGTTCACGGTCTTGCTGATGGCGCCGGAGATGAACGGCTGCACGGAGGCCATCATCCGCACGTGACCCATGGCCCCGATCGCACGCTCGCCGATCGCGCAGTCGAACACGTCGTAGTGCTCAGGACGCAATCCGGGCGCGTCGATGACGTTGCCATGCTCCGAGATGTGCTCGACGATCGCCTCTGCCTGCTCGGCCTGGTAGCCGAGCTTTGTCAGAGCCCGCGGGACGGTCTGATTGACGATCTGCATCGATCCGCCGCCGACCAGCTTCTTGAGCTTGACCAGCGCGAGATCGGGCTCGATCCCGGTTGTGTCGCAGTCCATCATCAGGCCGATCGTCCCGGTCGGCGCCAGCACGCTCGCCTGAGCGTTGCGCCACCCTTGCTTCTCCCCGATCGCTAGTCCCTGCTCCCAGGCTTTCGTGGCGTAGTGCAAGATGCGCGCCGCGTCCGGGTCGGAGGGACGGACCGCGTCGTTGGCGGCGGCGTGCTTGCGCATGACCCGCTTGTGGGCGTCGACGTTGCGTGCGTAGCCCTGGTAGGGGCCGACCACGGCGGCCAGCTCGGCGGACCGCTTGTAGGCGGTTCCCGTCATCAGGCTGGTGATCGCGGCGGCGACAGATCGCCCACCCTCGGAGTCGTAGGCGTGGCCGGTGGCCATCAGCAGCGCGCCGAGGTTGGCGTAGCCAATGCCGAGCTGTCGGTATGCCCGGGTCGTCTCGGTGATCGCCGGAGTTGGGAAGTCCGCGAAGCAGATCGAGATGTCCATCGCGGTGATGATGAATTCCACGGCCTTGGCGAAGGTGGGCGCGTCGAACGTGTCGTCTTCGCGAAGGAACTTCATCAGGTTGAGGCTCGCCAGGTTGCAGCTCGAGTTGTCGAGGTGCATGTACTCGGAGCACGGGTTGCTCGCGGTGATCCGACCGGTCTCGGGGCTGGTGTGCCAGTCGTTGATGGTGTCGTCGTACTGGATGCCCGGGTCGGCGCATTCCCAGGCGGCCTGCGCCATCTTGTCGAACAGGGACTTGGCGTCGACCGTCTCGATCTTCGAGCCGTCCTGTCGGGCCCGGAGGTGGAACTCCTTACCTTCCTCGACCGCTCGCATGAACTCGTCGGTGACCCGCACCGAGTTGTTCGCGTTCTGGTACTGCGCCGAGACGATGTCCTTGCCCCCGAGGTCCATGTCGTAGCCGGCGTCGCGGAGCACCCGGATCTTGTCTTCCTCGCGGGCCTTCGTCTGGATGAACTCCTCGACGTCCGGGTGGTCCACGTCGAGGATGACCATTTTTGCGGCCCGACGGGTAGCTCCACCGGACTTGATCGTGCCGGCGGATGCGTCCGCGCCACGCATGAAGGAGACCGGCCCGGAGGCGGTTCCGCCGGACGAGAGCAGCTCCCGGCTGGAACGGATCCGGGAGAGGTTCACCCCGGCACCGGAGCCGCCCTTGAAGATGAACCCCTCTTCCTTGTACCAGTTGAGGATCGAGTCCATGGTGTCTTCGACCGCGAGGATGAAGCAGGCCGATACCTGCTGGGGCGCGGACGTGCCGACGTTGAACCAGACCGGGCTGTTGAAGCTGAAGATCTGGTGCAGGAGCATGTGGGTGAGTTCGTGGTCGAAGATCTCCGCGTCCTCGTCGGTGCCGAGGTAGCCGTGCGCGACGCCGGCCGACACGTAAGCCTTGACCACCCGGTCGATGAGCTGTCGCAGGCTCGCCTCGCGCTGGGGGCTCCCCGCCGCGCCACGGAAGTATTTTGTGGTGACGATGTTCGCCGCGTTGACCGACCAGAAGTCGGGGAACTCGACACCGCGCTGCTCGAAGTTGATCGAGCCGTCGCGCCAGTTGGTCATGACGACGTCGCGGCGCTCCCAGGTGACTTCGTCATAGGGATGCACCCCGGGCTTGGTGTAGACGCGCTCGAGCCGCAGCCCGCGCGTCTTGCGCGGGCCACCGCTCCGAGGGGTGGGCGCGCTGTTCACCGTCTCCGTCATTGGGGTCCTCCTTTGAACGCCCTACATAGCAACACCTGGGATGCCGGAGGTCGTCCCGTCCGGCGGGGCTGATCTGGTCTGCGAGCGGGCCGCCGGAGTGGATCGGCGCCGCCCCCGGGAACGCGGGGAAGCGCCGTCAGGTACCGGCGTGGGACAGTTGCACCGAGGGCGGCGCCGGATCATGGATCCCGCCGAAGGCGTCCAGGTGGTGCGCCTCCTCGCGGTTGGGGTGCCCAGCCTTGAGGTCGGCGATTTCCGCCTCGAAGTCGGCCAGGGAGTCGAAAGAGCGGTAGACCGACGCGAACCGCATGTAGGCGACCTCGTCGAGCTCCCGGAGCGGAGCGAGGATGGCGAGCCCCACCTGGTTCGACGGCAGCTCGGCACAGCCGGACGAGCGGACCTCGTCCTCGACCCGCTGAGCGAGCAGCGCCAGTTCGGCTTCGGAAACCGGCCGCCCGGAACAGGCTTTGCGGACGCCATCGACGACCTTGGTGCGGCTGAACGGCTCGCTGACCCCGCTGCGCTTGATGATCGACAGGCTCGCGGTCTCCACGGTGGTGAATCGGCGGCCGCATTCCGGGCAGGAGCGCCTCCGGCGTACCGCCGTGCCGTCATCGGCCTCTCGGCTGTCGACGACCCGGCTGTCCGGGTACCGGCAGAACGGGCAGTACATCCGGCCTCCTTGACCACGCGGCGACCCGAGGGCTGTGGGCAACCTGTGGGCCACCTGTGACTGACCTGGGCACAACCTGTGGACGACTTACACCGTTGTAACTACTAGATCTAGGGAACCGTAGGCATCGGGCGCACCCGACGCAAGCGATTCCGCGGATAATCGACGAAGTCGCAGGTCACACGGCGTGTCGAAGATCAGGGCTCGGCGTGTCGCGCCCATTACTGCGACGGCGGCAGGACCAGCACCTCGCCCGGTACCAGCTGCGGACGCCCCAGGTGATTGAGCGCCATCAGCTCGTCCACGGTGGCCCGCGGATCGGAATCCGGGGCAACCTGGTTCGCGATCTCCCAGAGCGTCTGACCGGAGGTCACGACGAGGTGACGCAGCTGCGGGGCCCGGCCCGGACCGGTGGCAGCCTGCAACGAGACCCGGCCGAGCGAGAAAAAGGCGAACAGGCCGAGCATCGCAGCGGCCACGATCGTGACCCTGCCTCGACGGGTCAGCCGGAGCCGGCCTTCCGGGCGGGGCGGATCGATCTGGTCTGACAGGTGTGCCATCTTGTCCTCCCGACGAACCTGGCGGTCGAACCTGTGTTCGATCGAACGTATGTGCGAGTTCTACCACGATCGGCCGACAAAAAACACGACACGTTCGAACAGGTGTTTGAATATGCACTTAACGAGGGCTACGGTGGCGATCACCCGAGCGGGCAGAGGAGGCCACGGTGACGGTGCGCAGAACCACAGGCGGCGACGAAGGCGACGTGCGCGACTTCCCCGACGCAGCGCCCGACGCCACCGGTCTGACAGCTCGCCAGCGGCGCATTCTCGACGTCATCCGGGAGGCGGTGGCCCGACGCGGCTATCCACCGTCAGTGCGCGAGATCGGCGAGGCCGTGGGCCTGACAAGCAGCTCGTCGGTGGCTCACCAGCTAGCCGCGCTGGAGCGCAAGGGCTACCTGCGTAGGGATCCGAACCGGCCTCGGGCGGTCGAGGTGCGCGCTCCCCGTCCCGTGGCGCCCGGTCTCCAGGACTCCGTCGATCAGACGGACAGCGGGGACGCCCGTCCCACGCCCGCCTATGTGCCCGTGGTCGGTCGCATTGCCGCCGGTGGCCCGATCCTCGCCGAACAGGTCGTCGAGGATGTCTTCCCGCTGCCCCGGCAGCTGGTCGGCGAGGGCACGCTATTCCTCCTCCAGGTCCGCGGCGACTCGATGATCGACGCAGCGATCGCGGATGGGGACTGGGTCGTGGTCCGCCAGCAGCCGGTCGCGGACAACGGGGACATCGTCGCTGCGATGATCGACGGCGAAGCCACGGTCAAGACCTACCGGCGACGCGACGGGCATGCCTGGCTGATCCCACATAACGCGGCATATGAGCCGATTCCGGGCGACGAGGCCACCATCCTCGGGCGTGTGACGGCGGTTCTGCGCCGGGTGTAGCCCTCCGACTACCGGAGTTAGCCGCAATGTGTGACTGACAAACCCATGATCTGTAGGAAGCTCGGGTGATGGCTAAGCAAGACCTTGCGGTGCCCGATCAGGCCGCCCGGCTCGGCACCGACGGCGCCGCCTACCTCATGCTCGAGGGATTGCGCTGGGGCGGCAAGCCAGACGGCTGCCCCCACTGCGGCGGGATCGGGCGCTGCTTCTACCTCAACCCCAACAACGGTGTGTCCCGCAAGACCCGCACCGGCAAGATGTCCGAGCGGCGGGTCTGGAAGTGCGGGCATTGTCGCAAGCAGTTCTCCGTGCTCACCGGGACGATCTTTCACGGCAGCAAGATCAGCTTGCGTACGTGGCTGCTGGTGATCTTCGAGATGTGCGCGTCCAAGAACGGAGTGAGCGCCCGGGAGATCGAGCGCAAGTACGACGTGACCGCGAAGACCGCGTGGTTCCTAACCATGCGTATCCGCGAGGCCATGCGCCGCGAGCCACTAGCCGGGCTGCTGACGGGGACCGTGCCGGGCCGGTGAGATTTTCATCGGCGGGGAACCGCAGAGCCGGCATCGCAACGACCCCCGCAAGCAAGTGCCTACGCCACCACCAACAAGGCCCCGGTCCTAGCACTGATGCCGTACGAGACCCGCGAGGTTCGCTCCCGCATGAACGCCGACCTGAACGGCACCACGTCAGCACCGAGCACCTGCCCCCTACCTGGCGCAGTTCGCACTTCCTCTACTCACGGTGCGGCCGGTGATCCCGATCGGGCGCTCATGGCCACACCGGAGGGCGACGGCGCGCTGACGAGCCATCGAGCGGACAAATGTGACCCGCGTCACGTTCCGGCGCGGCCCTTGGAGTTGTCCGCGGCCGTGTGTACTCTGGTTCTCAAGTGGGCTGGGCTTTCGTCCGGTCGGCGGACAGGGGTTGCCTTTCGGCAGCCCCTTCAGCTTTCCTGCCAGTGTCCCTCTAATTTTGATGCCACGAGGGGAGGCAGTGGCTCCTGGGCTTCGACCGAGCCTGCGAGGTGCCACAAGAAAGACTTACTTCGATCTCTTTCTAGTCTCTTCCAGGCCAGGCCGCACTCTTTTCGCACCGCGTCTCGCAGATCGTCGATCCTATCCATGCTCAACCTTTGCTCGCCGAGACCAAGACACTCCAAGTAAGACTTGACGACGTTGGGGTCTTTACACACAACGGCTAATCGGTTGTGGCACCGCCGGATATTGGCCATGGTGGGTCTCTCTTGGGGGAGCAGCGGAGAGTTCACCGGCACATCCCATTGCCGGTTGGCAAAAACCCCATTGATGATTTCCAAGGCATCCAAACACGCGTCGCGCTTAGATGCCCAGATGTCTCGCCGTCGTTCAGCAAAGAAGGCGACGAGCGCTGCAACCGCTGACGATGAAATCAGCGAAATGAGAACCGTTCCGATAACTACCACGCTATTGGCTTCCTTCCCGCGCCTACGCGGTCGCTCTGAACATGCTCTCGCAAGTGAGCGCAATGGCGACGTGGGAACGGGGGCGTCCTGCCGATTGGTCAGCTTCGCGGCCCTTGTCCGCCGGGTAGAGGCACTCGGCTTCCGTGAAGCGGGTGGGCGGGAGAGCCATCGGGTCTTCGTGCATCCCAAAGTCACGGAGTTGATCAATCCGGATCTGCAAACGGAGCAGGGTCATGCAAAGCGGTACCACGTCAGCCAGATGGCGCAGTCGATCCTGCGAGACGATCTGCTCCTCAAGGAGGAGCCATGAACACCGAATACCGACTCGAGGTCTCCTGGAGTGACGAGGATCAGGCTTGGAGCGCCGATGTTCCTGATCTCGGGTTCTGCCCCACGCATAGACCGACCCCTCACGACGCGGTCGCGGAAGTCGAGCGAGCGGTGGAGGCTTGGACCGACGCGGCGCAGGCAACTAGTAGGCCATTGCCGGAGCCACGGGCCCGAGCCGATCACGGCTGATCCGCGATCTTCATCGCCGCTCGCGCCTCTACCTAACCTCGCCGCGCCCAAGGCAGATCGCGGGCCCCTCAAGCAGCAGTCGAGGGTTCGCATGCCCCACATGCGGCCCACCGGCGCCCTGATCTGCGCCTTTGCAACCGGAGCTTGCGCGGTTCGCGAACTCCTTGCGCTCGGGCAGAACACCGGCTGAAGTGTCAGACGCTGCCGCTACGGTCGTATCCGTGGTCCCCTTCTCCATGTTCACGCCAGGTTCCGTGGCGACGCTGGAGACGAGTCGCGAATGACAATCGGCGCGGAACCTCCAGGCGCCTTGTGGCTGACCCTGGAGGAAGGCCTAGGCCTGCTGGCCGGCCTTGAGGACGCTCGTGACGCGCTGATCCTGGCCGGGCGCCTGTCCGTGGTCGTCGGAGTCGAGGACCAGATCCGACTGATCAGCCGTAGACTGGGTTTCGAGGACCCGGAAGGTGGTGCCGATGGCCGCTGAGTTGCTGCGTGCCAGCGAGGCAGCTCGTCGATTGGGGATCCCGACGCGCGACCTGTTGCGCCTGGTTCATGAGCGGAAGATTCGCTTCGTGATGGTCGACGGCATTGCGCACGTGCCTGCTGAGGCGCTTGCCGAGTACCGGACAAAGGCATCCTAGGCTAGGGAACCGACCCCCGCCGGGGCCGCGCTCGCGGTGAGGTTAGAGGATGATCACCGAACCCACGAGTAGAACTCGAGGGTTCGCAATGCCCCACACGCGGCCCCGCGAGCGCCTGTGTATCCCCGCGTACCTCATGCCGGGACATACCGTTTAGCCATGCCCGCGCGCCGCGACCCCGAGCGCGACGTGTCAGTCAGCCTCGCCCCGCTGGACCCAGAGACGGCGCTACGAGCGTTGCTAGCCGTAAAGCCGGCCGATGAGGACGGGAAGGGTCAGCAACCCGAACCTAGCGAGGGCTGATTGGCGGTGATGCACGCAGGACACCGGCACCACTGAGGACGGCCCATGATCTTTGGGCCAGCACCCGGGCCGAAACTGTTGCCTGACCCCGCGCACTCTCCGACCGATCCGGCTTGTGCAGTGCCATAGGGGGTGCATGCTGCGGACCTTGCCCCGTTGGGTTTGTCAAGTCACATATCGCGGAGTTATCCACAGGCCGAGGGCAAATACTAGAAGGCTTGGCCGCTTTTTCGTACACTCCCGCCTCGTGGGGGTTGGTCACGTCTCGGGCGATTTGCGAGGCTCTCTGCTGGGGGCCATCGGCCTTGCGGTAGTGGTCGCTGTCGGTGGCTGCTCTGGGAGCACCTCCCCGCAGACCTTGCCCAGCGTCTCAGGCAGTCCTGCTCCAAGTGGCTCGTCTTCTCCCGCGGAAACAAGTGCGAGCGCCGTTGCTTTCGTGCGGCTCGTCTACTCGGAGTTGAACACGGCGCTCAAAACAGGAGACACCTCGCAGCTGGTGAGGGATGTGTCACCCGCATGCACTTGCTACCAAGTGATCAGCTATGTCCAACGCGTCTATCGACAAAATCACCTGGTCGGCGGCGGCTACACCATCCTGAAGGTTGAAGACACCGCCATATCTGGCCGGAGCGCTTCTGTTCTGATTCAGTACCGACTTTCGGCAGTGCGCGTACTCGATTCCACTGGTCGGACACTTCAGGTCCAGCCTGGAAGCGGCCCCACCACAGTGGCGCTCGTTCTCACATGGAACAGCGGGCGCTGGATCGTGTCAGCGACTCACACGTTCCCGGCCAGTTGAGAGTCATGAAGCGATCTGTCGTGCTCGCGGCGCTCAGCTTAATCAATGCCGTGATTCTCCCCCAATCAGCAACCCCGTCGCCAAAGCCTCCCGCAGACTGCAGCGGATTCGGTTCCTGCTGGTCGCCTCCGGCCAGTGGGACAACTGATACGACGGCCCAGTCTGGGGTCGGTTCTTATCAGGTGTTCCTCTACCGCGCGGATGGGTCGGCAGTGCTCGTCGCGGTTCCTGCCGAGAATGCTGTGGAGCAGCACCACTACAACTGGATGTGGATTCCCACGTGTGCTCTGTCCGCGCCCACCAACCTGCAATTGTCATGCGCCCACACCGGCAACGGTTGCCCCGACCCAAGGGACCATCTCTACTGGGTCTACTACACCGACACGAGCCTTGTCCCGCCCGACGGCTGGCACCGGGTCCCCACCACCTACTGCCTGGGGCCGACTTCGACCGTCCCGGTGGCGGTACTCCAGGCCGACGTGCAGCGCCAGTTCCGCAACCTGCCGCTGCCCCGGGGAACCATCTCCGTCGAGCCCCCGAGAGCCGGCGTCGTGAATCTTCCGGTCCTCGCCTTCACGAATACCCCCTCAACGCGCATTTTCCACGTCACGGCACTGGGAGCGGCAGTCACGCTGACGGCGACGCCCCAGCGGTGGGTTTGGCGCTGGGGTGCCGGTGCGCCCGTTACGACGAACGGACCGGGCGCGCCGTACCCCACCTGCCAGCAGGCCACGTCGAGCTGTGCCGCGTTCACATATACCGAGCCCGGCAGCTACGGCCCGATCTCGGTCACCGTGAGCTGGACCGCGACCTACACGGTCGCGGGTGTGGCCCAGATCTTCAGCATCACCACACCGGTCGATGTCGGCGTCGTCGGCCCGGTGGTACGGGTGGACGATGCCCCGTCCCAGCTAGTGACGCACTGACGGGCGACTCAGGCCGGGAACTCGGCAAGCGCCGCAGCCAACCCCGGGCCCACCCGGGCGGCCAGCCAGGTGCCATCCGGTTCGAAACGCGTCTCCTGTACCTCACCCTCGGAGTGGACCCGCGAGACCAGATCGCCACGCGAATAAGGCACCAGGGCTTCCACGTCGATCTCCGGACGGGGAAGACGTCCGCTCAGCGCGGCCAATAGCTCGGGCACGCCTTCGCCCGAACGCGCCGACACGAACACCGCGTCCGGGGCGATCCGGCGCAGCCGAGCGGCGACCAGCGGGTCGGTGATGTCTAGTTTGTTGACCACCACCAACTCCGGCACGTCCGTAGCGCCGATCTCGCTGAGCACCTCGTGGACAGCGGTGATCTGGCCCTCCGGATCGACGTCGGAGCCGTCCACGACATGCACGATGAGGTCCGCCTGGGCAACCTCCTCGAGCGTGGAACGGAAAGCCTCGACCAGCTGATGTGGCAGGTGCCGGACGAAGCCGACCGTGTCGGTCAGCGTGAACGTCCGGCCGTCATTGGTCTCCACCTTGCGCACCGTGGGATCGAGGGTCGCGAAAAGTGCGTTCTCGACCAGCACACCCGCGCCGGTGAGCCGGTTGAGCAGCGAGGACTTGCCGGCGTTGGTGTAACCGGCTATCGCCACGGAGGGGACTTCGTGGCGTCGACGCTCCTGGCGCTTGACGTCGCGGGTGGTCTGGATACCAGCGAGCTCCTTTCGCAGGCGAGCGACACGTGTGCGGATCCGACGCCGGTCGGTTTCGATTTTCGTCTCCCCGGGCCCCCGGGTGCCGATCCCACCACCGGTGCGGCTCAGCGCTTCGCCCCAACCGCGCAGGCGCGGCAGCAGGTAGGACAGCTGTGCCAACTCCACCTGGGCTTTGCCTTCGCGGCTGGTCGCATGTTGGGCGAAGATGTCGAGGATCAGGGCGGTCCGGTCGATCACTTTGACCTTGACGACGGCCTCGAGTTGGCGCAGCTGACCGGGGGTGAGCTCCCCATCGCACACGACCGTATCAGCGCCCACCGAGACGACCACGTCGCGCAACTCCTTGGCCTTGCCAGACCCGACGTAGGTAGCCGGGTCGGGCTTGGCTCGCCGCTGCACGAGTCCGTCCAAAACCAGCGAACCCGCGGTCTCGGCCAGCGCCTTGAGCTCCTGCATGGAGTGTTCGGCGTCGAGCAGCGTGCCTGACGTCCAAACCCCGATCAGCACGACCCGCTCGAGTCGCAGCTGGCGGTACTCGACCTCGCTGACGTCCTGAAGCTCGGTCGTGATACCCGGGATGCGGCGCAACGCCCGTCGCTCGTCGAGGTCGAGGCTGTCGTCGAACTCGTGAATCCCCGCACCACCCGGTTGGGTCATCTGCTCCCAGTCACTTCTAGACGTTCTTCACACATAACGACAAGCCGCGCCAACCGCTTCCCGGCATCCTCACCGAGCAGCGCATAACCGCGAGCGGCCAACACGTCGGTCGCGCGCTCGGCGGCAGCGCGCCGCTCGGCGAGCGGCGCCGGGTCAGGATAAGGCGGCTCCCAGCCGAGGAACGCGGCGACTTCGGCACCGTTCGGCCCGCTGACCACCGCCTCGAGCGGGCGCATCCCGGAGGCGAGGACGGCGATCGCGTGCACCCCACCGCGATGTTCGCGCATGACGTGGAGCAACTGAGCCGCCCGGGCCGGTGGATCCTCGGGCAGCGCCATCGCGCGCCAGCCGGCGAACAGCGGCAAGCCGGGTGGCTCGACGGCACCGGCGGCGAGCTCGAGCAGCTCACACAGCTCCTCGAGCGAGGGGACACCGGTGAGGTGCGCTCGCCCCCACTCGCGGCAGCAGGTCGCGTACGCCTCGGCGTTGCGCTGCGCGGGATCGACCGCGCGCGCGCTTTCCCAACCCCGGCGCACTGCGTCCGATGGGAAGAAGGCGAACGCGGCATGGACCACGTCGGCGTCGACATCCCCGAGCACGCCACCGCGGCCACCGAAGTAGAACGGCCAACCCTGGTAGCCGAGCTCGCCGCCGTGGGCCAGGGTGGCTCGGTCGGTCATGAACGCGGCGCCGAGCCGGCCGATCGGACCGGCGACGGCGGCCGCTACCTCCTCGGGGGTCACCGGGTACCTCGGACTTCGTCGAGCCAGTCCGCCCGAACCTCGCCCTCCGCGACGAGCCGGGCGGGGCCGGTGAGGTGGATCCGATTCCCGGCCCGGATTTCGACCTCGAGCCGGCCACCCGGCACTTCGACGGCGATCCGATCGGCTGCGGCCTCGGGCCACGCCGTCGCGGCGGCGGCGGCGGCGCAGGCGCCGGTGCCGCAAGAGCGGGTCTCGCCGACCCCGCGCTCGTGGACCCGCATCAGGAGCTGACCTGGCCCGCGCACCGCGACGAATTCGACGTTCGCGCCGGCCGGGTAATCGGGGCCCTCGACGTCAGGGGCGTCCCGCAGGCTGCCGGCCTCCCCGGGGTCCTCGACGCGAACGACGAGGTGCGGGTTGCCGAGCGAGACCCCGATCGCCGGCCAGGTGCGGCCGCCGGCGCTCACCCGTGCGGACGGCAGCGACGTGAAGCTGCCCATGTCCACGGTGACGTCGCCGCTGGGCGGGACGGTGAGGGTTTTGATGCCGTCGAAAGTGTCGATGGTCAAGCCCCCGGTCGCGGCGAGCCCGGCGTCGACCAGGTAACGCGCGAAAACCCGGATCCCGTTGCCGCACATCTCGGCGACGCTGCCGTCGGCGTTGCGGTAGTCCATGTACCAGGCCGGGTCACCACCGGTGGCGACGACGCCGAGGATGCCGTCGGCGCCGAGACCACGGTGTCGATCGCACAAGGCGGCCACGACGTGGGGCGCGAGGGTCGCTACCGCACCGGCGTCGGGCAGGATGAGGAAGTCGTTCTCCGTCCCGTGCCCTTTGACGTAGCGCAGCCCGCCCACCGGGCCAGCGTAGATGAACGGCCCTCCGGTCAGCCCGATCGCGCCTGCGGGATGAGCCCGGGGGCGTGCCAGCCGGTCTGCTTCGACAGCATGCGGCGCGCTTCGTCGGCGCGCTGCGGCCCGGCGAACAGGTACCCATGCGCCCGGTCGCAGCCGAGCTCACAAAGTCGGGCGCCCTCGGTCCACGATTCGACGCCCTCGGCCACCACGTAGAGATCGCGGGCATGCGCCAGCCGGATCACCGAGGCGACGATGTTGTCCTCGTCCAGATCGGAGCCGACCCCTCGGACGAACGACCGGTCGAGCTTCACCGCGTCGATCGGCAGTTCCCCCAGGGTGGCGAGCGAGGAATACCAGGTGCCGAAGTCGTCGATAGCGAGAGCCACCCCGGCGTCGCGCAACTCCTGAAGGACCGTCGCGGCATCCCGGCCCCGGTTCGTGAGCGCCTCTTCGGTGATCTCCAGTCCGAGCGCCCCCGCCGGAAGGCCGGCATCCGAGAGCAGCCGGGAGACGCGACCGACGAAGTCGGGCTGGGAGAGTTCCGCGGCCGAGATGTTGATCCAGAGCTGGTATGGATCGTTGCGGGCGCTCACCGCGGTCTGCCAGGCAGCGAGCTCGGCGACGCAGGTTCGGAGCACCCAGTCGTCGAAATCGACGACGAGACCGGTCGCTTCGGCCACCGGCAGGAAGTCAGCCGGCCAGAGCAGACCGCGCCCGGGATGCTGCCAGCGGAGCAGCGCCTCCATGGCGACGACCGCGCCACTGGTGAGGTCGATCTCGGGTTGGAAGTGCAGAACGAGCGCCTGATCGTCCAGGGCCCGCTCCATCACCGGGAGGAGTTCGAGGTCAACCGTCGTCATGGCCAACCCCATTTCGACCCGGCGGCGTTGCCGCGTATGGGGTCAGCGTGATCCATTCAGGGGATCTGGTCAACCGCTTCCGCCCGGTCGGCTGGTGCGGCCGCCCGGGCAAGCGCCTGTTCGGGCAGATCGGGGCGATCAGCGGGGAGCCAGTGCACCCGGGGATCGCGGCGGAACCACGACCGCTGTCGCCGGGCGAAGCGCCGGGTGGCGGCGACCGTCCGAGCCCGGGCCTCCGCCTCGCCGAGCCGGCCGGACAGGTGCTCGAGCACCTGGTGGTAGCCCAGCGCGCGACTCGCCGTGCGCCCCTCCGGCAGCCCGGCGGCCGCCAACCGCCGCACCTCGTCGACGAACCCGCGGCCCCACATCCGCTCGACCCTCGCCTGGATCCGCTCGTCGAGCGTCGCGTCCTCGAGGGCGAGCCCGATCTGCACGGCGTCGTAGCGGTACCGGTAGGCCGGCAGGCGCGCCGAGAACGGCTGCCCGGTCATCTCGATGACCTCGAGCGCCCGGACCAGCCGGCGCCCGTTGCTGGGGAGGATCGCGGCCGCCGCCGCCGGATCCCGCTGCCCGAGCCGGGCGTGCAGGGCCGCTGCCCCTTCCGCGTCGAGCTCGGCCTCCAACCGGGCGCGCAGCACCGGGTCGGTGCCCGGAAACTCGAGATCGTCGAGGACGGCCCGGACGTAGAGACCCGAACCCCCGACCAGCACCGGCGTCCGGCCGACGGCGAGCAGGCGATCGACGGTCTCCCGGGCGAGCCGCTGGTAGTCCGACACGTTCGCAGCCCGGGTCACCGGCCAGATGTCGAGCAGGTGATGCGGGATGCCCGCCCGCTCGACGGGGTCGAGCTTGTCGGTGCCGACGTCCATCCCGACGTAGAGCTGCATGGAATCGGCGTTGACCACCTCGCCGCCGAGCGCGGCGGCGAGGCGCACTCCGAGCGTGGACTTTCCGGTCGCGGTCGGCCCGACGACGGCGACAACCCGGCCGCCCGGACCCGTCAGGTTCAGCGGGTCGAGCGCCGCCGGAACCGCCAGCCGGCGAGGCTCATGCCCACCACGATCGCAGCCAGGATCGGCGCCCCGAGGCCGCCGGTCGCCGGGAGCGACGCGGACCCGCTGCCGACGACCTTGATCGGACCGTGCGCGCCGACCGAGCCCACCGGCTCCACCGATCCGTGGAAGGTGCTCACCGCCGGGATGACCGTGTCGAATGGCGGGAGCGACTTGACGACGTGGAACGTCCCCACCGGATTTCCCGACAGCGATCCGACCGTGGTGGCAGTGAAGGCGGTAGCGCTGTAGAGCGTCGTCCCGGGCCCGTGTCCACCCAGATCCGCGAACGGGATCTCGATGGTGATCGTCCCGTTCGCCGGGTTGTACGAGCCGGGCACCACGGTCCCGGAGTCGAAGGCTGCGATCTTGGTCTCGGTGCCCTGCTGCGGCTGGCCGGCGAAGAATCGCGGCGCGCCGCCGAGCACGCTCTCCATGCCCGCGTAGTAGACATTCCCGTTGCCCTGATGACCTGGGTCATAGGTTGTGAACCGGGTGATCCATTCGCCGGTCGTGCCGCCCAGGCTGGGGCTGACCGAGGTGCTCGCCAGGCTCTTCGCCTTCATCGTCACCACGAGACCCTGCGCGTTCCGGGCGATCGCCGCGTAGGTGAGATCGAGGTTGTCACTCGCCGGGGTCCGCGAGCCGTCCGCCGAGAAGAACGCATCCCCTCCGGTCTCCGTCACGGAGTTCTCCGGCACCCCGGGGCCGGCACCGGGGCCGTTGATGGTCCCGGCGATAAGACTCGGGCCGCCGATCTGACGGACCACGACGGCCGGGCCGTTGTTCGCAACCGCGCCGGTCGGCCCGGTGAGGTAGTAGTTCGACGTATCGTCGACGTAGCTGAAAATCAGCGCCCCGCGGGCGTCGTGGTTGACCTGGAGGTAGTCGCCGAGGCTGCGGTCGCCCTGGGTGACCTCACAGGTGGTCCCGGCGGTGCAGATCGGCCCGTACTTGATCGGGTGCTCGCTCACCGTCACGGTCTGGAACGACGGCCGCGGCGATGCGGCACCGAAGTCGGTCTCGTTGAGGCTGATCCCCGCCTGCACGCTGAACTCGCCGTGGCTGAGCGCGTCGAAGGTGTAACTGCCGCCTTCGCTCGTCTCGTTCGTGTGGTACCACGCGACCGCGACCCGGCCGGAGGAACCGGCGGTGATCCAGGGGAAGGCGTTGGAGCCGCTCGTGCTGACCTGCACAGGCTGGCCCCAGGTGATGCCGTCCTTGGAGGCGGCGACGAACACCTCGTACGGCCCGCTCGGGGAGATCGTGGGCGTCCCGGCGACGTTCTCGTCCTTCAGCTGCTGCGACGCGAACGACTCATAGAAGTGCCCCGCACTGTCCTCGGCGACCGTCGCGAACAGCGCGGCGCCGCAGTACTCGGTCTTCCCGAGGTGCGCGGTGTCGGCGGGGAAGTCGGGGCAGAGCGCGGAGTCGAGAATGGTCGTCGTGTACGAGCCGGTGAGCGTGGGGAAGCTGCCGGTGATGGTTCCGCGGGACGACGAGATCTGGTTGCCGTCCGCTGTCGTGTGCGCGATCAGCACGTGACCGGTCGGGTCGACCTGGATGTTGCCGGAGATGCCCTCGTTGTCGGTCACGCAGTCGTAGAACCCGGTACCGGCGCAGTGGCCATCGGTCTGATTGGCATTGATCACGGGCGCGAACGTCAAGCCGTTGGTGCTAGCGGTGAGCACCAGCTGGTTACTCACCGGTGCATTGGGGTCGAGCCCGCCGACTACGTCGTCGTAGTCCTCGTAGATCCGGAAGTTCGGGTCACCGAGGCTGCCCTGGGTCGCGTACCACATCCGGTCCACCGGCGTGTTCGGCGCACCGGCGCAGCTCGACGTGAAGCTGATCCCGCCGTTGGAGCTCACGCTGTTCGACAGGTTGCTGAGGTTCTGAAGGTCGGAGAAGAACAGGTTGCCCTTGGGGTCGAGGTGCACCTCGGTGTCGCCGCCACCCTGCGGGCAGGTGCCGAGCAGATGTCCGGTGCCGGCGATGTTCGCCGGTACGAAGTGGAAGCTGTTGCCGTGGTCGAGGGAGGTCCACAGATAGCTGAGGGTCCGTGACGAGCCCTCGGGGACCGAGGAGTACAGAACGTCCCCGGGGCCGACGTTGATGTCGGGCTCGAAGCCGGGGTACTGCTCGTCGACGACGACCTCGTGGGAGAACTGGTAGCTCGCCGCGGCACCCTGGGCGGTGGCGGCCCCACCGACTCCGGCCGCCACCGATACGCCGGTCACCAGGACCGCCGTCATCCAAGCTCGCCGACTACCCATGAGGCCTGCCTCCAGCTGTAGGTCCACTGTTGGACCCCCGCGGTCAACCGTAGCCCGGTTTGCCCTGTTTCGCGCCGGAGGTAGTGCCCGACCCGCCCGCTCAGGATCGGGTGCCGCTGCGCAGCCGCCGAACCACGAGGCTAGTCGTTAGGACGATGAGAGCGGCCAGCGGGGCGCCCAGGCCGCCGGTGCTCGGCAGCGAACCCCCCGGAGCCGCCGCCGGCTGCGCGGCCTTGATCGGACCGCGTGCCCCGATCGAGCCCGCCGGTTCCACCGATCCGGTGAATGTGAGGTCGCCGGGAATCGTGTAGTCGAACGGCGGCGCGGATTTGGTCAGGTTGAATTGACCGGCCTGGTTGCCCGCGAGCGTGCCCACGGTGAGCGCGGTGAACGCCGTCGCGCTGTACAGGCGGGTACCCGGGCCGTGACCCCCGAGATCACTGAAGGGGATCTCCATGAGGATCGTTCCGGTCTTTGGGTCGTAGGAGCCCGGAATCGCCGTCGAGGAGTCGAACACCGCCTGCAACGTCGGCGCCTGGGTGGCCTGGGGCTGACCGGCGACGAAGGTCGGGGTCGCGCCGGCGATCGACTCCATGGCCGCGTAATAGATGTTGCCATTGCCGTTGTGCGCCGGGTCGTACGTCGTGAACCGCATGATCCACTCCCCGGTCGTGCCGCCGACCGCCGGGCTGGTGAGCAGGCTGGCCAGGCTCTTCACCTTCATCGTGACGACGAGGCCCTTGGCGTCGCGGGACAGCGAGGCGTAGGTGAGGTCGAGGTTTTCACTCGCCGTCGTGCGGGTGCCGTTGCCCGAGTACGAGGCCGGCTCGGGCTGGGCAATGACCGAACCCTCCGGAGCGCCGGGACCGGCACCCGGGCCAGTGATCATGCCGGTCGTCAGGCTCGGACCGGCGATTTGGCGTACCACCACCGGAGGCCCGGAGCTGGCCACGGCCCCGGTGGGCCCGACCGCGAAGTAGTTCGAGGTGTCGTCGACGTAGCTGAAAACCAGCGCCCCCCGAGCGTCATGGTTGACCTGGAGGAAGTCGCCGAGGCTGCGGTCGCCATTCGAGACGGTACAGCCGAGCCCCTGGGTGCAGATTTGGCCGTACTTGATCGGATGCTCGCTCACCATCACCGTCGTGTAACTGGGCGTTGCAGCCATGGCATTGAGGCTGATCCCGGCCTGCACGCTGAACTCGGCGTGGTTCAACCCGTCGAAGGTGTAGTCGCTCCCCTCGTGGGTCTCGTTGGTGTGGTACCAGGCGATCGCTACCCGGCCGTCGGATCCGGCCGTGATCCAGGGAAAGGCGTTCGAGCCGCTGCTGCTTACCTGAACCGGCTGGCCCCAGGTGACGCCGTCCTTCGATGCGGCCACGTAGACCTCGTAGGGCCCAGTGATGACCATGGACGGGCTGCCGGAGACCAGCTTGTCGGTGCGTTGTTGTGAAGCGAACGCCTCGTAGAAATGACCTGCGGAGTCCTCGGCGATCGTGGCGAAGTTAGCGGCCCCGCAGATCTCGCTCTTCCCGAGGTGCGCCGAGTCGGCGGCGAAGTCGGGGCAGAGCGTCTTGTCGAGGATCGTGTGCACGTAGCTCGCGGTGAGCGCCGCCGGAGCGGTTCCGGTGATCGTCCCCCGGGACACGACGATCTGGTTGCCGTCGCCGGTCGTGTGCGCGATGAGCACGTGGCCGGTCGGGTCGAGTTTGATGTTGCCGGAGATGCCCTCGTTGTCGGTCACGCAGTTCAGCGAACCGCCGCCGAGGCAGTCACCGGTGAACGAGGGGTTGACGACCGGGAAGAAGGTCAGCCCGTTCGTGCTCACCGTGAGGACGAGCTGGTTCGTCGGATCGTTCTGCACGTTGTTCAGGTCGGTCCCGGACACGACCGCGTCGTAGTCCTCGTAGATCCTGAAATTGGGATCCCCGAGGCTGCCCTGGGTCGCGTACCACATCCGGTCCACGGGGGTGTTCGGCGCACCTACGCAGTTCGACAGGAAGGTGGCGCCACCATTGGTGCTCACGCTGTTCGTCAGGTTGGACAGGTTCTGCAGATCGGAGAAGAAGAGGTCACCCTTTGGGTCGAGGGCCAGCTCGGTGTCCCCACCGCCCTGTGGGCAGGTCTCCAGCCGTCCGGTATCGAGGATCTGCCCGGGAACGAACTGGAAGCTGTTGCCGTGGTCGAGTGATGACCAGAGCCAGCTGAGCGTCGTCGAGGACCCGAAGGGCACCGAGCTGTACAAGGCGTCACCACGGCCGACCTCGATGTCGGGCTCGAAACCACTGCGCTGCTGATCGACGACCACCTCGTGGGAGAACCGATACCCCGGCGCCGGGGTCGACGCCGTCGCGATGCCAGCCCCGGCACTGAAGGCACCGACCGCCGTTCCGGCCAGCAAGGCAGTGAGCAAACGGCGGCTGGCCATGAATGTTCTCCTCGGAACGGGAACGACTCGGCAGGCCGGGGTTCAGGGCCCCCAGCTGGCGACCAGATATCCCACCCCGTACGGAGCCGCGTCGAAGCGTACTGCCCCCCGCAGCTGGCTGCCGGTGGCTGCGCCCGCCAGGACCTGCCAGGGCGCCCGGCCGGCGACCAGGAGATCGGCCGCGAGGCCAGGATCGAGATCGCGCAGGCAGGAGGTGTCCACCGCAGCCAGGGCGGCCGCGACCGCCCGGTCGTAGTCGTCCGCGCGCGGGTCGATGTAGCCCGGGGCCTTGACGTCGTGCCGAGCGCTTCCGTCGCCCATCACGAGCAGCGCGACGCGGTCGGCGAGCCCGGCGAGTTCCACGCCCAGCTCGGCGCACGCCGGGGGGGGATCGTCGGCGGCGACCGCCACGGCACGCCACGCCCCGTCCCATCCGGCCGCGTCCAACAGGTAGCCGCCGATCGCCAGCGACAGCGGCAGCGCCGGCCCGGCCCCCACCGCCGCGACCGGGCCCCAACCGGAGAAGTCCGCCGAACCGCCGGTGCGGTAGTCCGCGCCGGTCGGGGCGGATCCGACGAGGACGAGCAGGTCCGGCGCCGACCCTGCGAGTTCGGCGATCACCGCCAGGCAGGCCGCGCGCAGGTCGTCGAGCTCCGCGGCAGCGCCCGAAGCGATCCCCGGGACGAGCATCGGCGGGTGCGGGCAGACCGCGGCCGCGACCAGGCTCACCTGGCTGCGGTCGGGAGCCCGAGAAACACTCCTGGGCGCGCCGGCTGGGCCTGCCGGCTCTCCCAGGCGTCCCCGCCGCGGGTGCGGCGGACGGCTAGGGGCGGCCCGTCGGCAAGCAGGTGATGCGGCGCGGCCCGGCTGATCTCGACGCTCACCACGTCGCCCGGCCGGATCGGCTCGGCGGGCGAGCCCGGATGGAAATGCACCAGCCGGTTGTCCCGGGCCCGGCCGGACAACCGGCGGGTCGCCGCGTCCTTGCGCCCCTCCCCGGCGGCCACGAGCACCTCGAGATGACGGCCGACGAGCCGTCGGTTCTCGGCCCAGGAAATCTCCTCCTGCACCGCGACCAGCCGCTCGTACCGGTCCTGAACCACCTGGTGCGGGACCTGGTCTGGGAGTTTCTCGGCTGGCGTACCTGGACGTTTGGAGTACTGGAAAGTGAAGGCACCGGCGAATCGGGCGGCCCGAACGACGTCGAGGGTGTCCTCGAAGTCGGCTTCGGTCTCGCCCGGGAAGCCGACGATGATGTCGGTGGTGATCGCCGGGTCGGGCAGGCCGGCGCGAACCCGTTCGATGATGCCGAGGTAGCGCTCCCGCCGGTAGGACCGGCGCATCCGGCGCAGCACCCGGTCGCTCCCCGACTGCAACGGCATGTGGAGTGCCGGCATGACGTTCGGGGTCTCGGCCATCGCGGTGATTACGTCGTCGGTGAAGTCCCGCGGGTGCGGGCTGGTGAAGCGGATCCGCTCCAGACCCTCCACCGAACCGCAGGCCCGCAGCAGCTGCGAGAAGCCGTCCGCCTGGCCGAGCTCACGTCCGTATGAGTTGACGTTCTGCCCGAGCAGGGTGATCTCCAGCACCCCCTCGGCGGTCAGCGCCCGCACCTCCGCGAGGATGTCCGCCGCCGGTCGGTCGCGCTCGCGGCCGCGCAGGGTCGGCACGATGCAAAACGTGCAGGTGTTGTCGCATCCGACACTGATCGCCACCCAGGCCGCGTACGCCGACTCCCGCCGGGTGGGCAGCGTGGACGGGAAGACCTCGAGCGACTCGAGCAGCTCGACCTGGCTCTCGGCGTTCACGCGGGCCCGGTCCAGCAGCGCCGGCAGCGAGGCCAGGTTGTGCGTTCCGAACACGACGTCGACCCACGGCGCCTTCTCCACGATCCGGCCGCGGTCCTTTTGCGCCAGGCAGCCACCGACGGCGATCTGCATCCCGGGATGCGCGGCCTTGACCGGCCGCAGGTGCCCGAGGTTGCCGTAGAGCCGGTTGTCCGCGTTCTCCCGGACGGCACAGGTATTCAAGACCACGACGTCGGGCTCGTCGCCGTCCGCCACGGGCAGGTAGCCGGCGGTGTCCAGCAAGCCCGCGATGCGTTCGGAGTCGTGCACGTTCATCTGGCAGCCGTACGTGCGGACCTCGTAGGTGCGGGCGCTCACAGGGTTCAGGGTACGTGGCGTCGCCGCATCCGCGGCTGCTGCGCAGGCCCGATCTGACCGCCCGCGGTCCCCCGCTCCCGCCGAGTGGGCGATTGTGCGAATCCGCCACGCACCGAGTGGGCGGTTGTGCCGGGCACAATCGCCCACTCGGCGCCGGGGCCGGACAGGAGGCGCCGCCGGCACCGCCCGACCCGAACGCACCCGGTCAGGAGACCGGGGTCTCCGCGCCGCCGGTACCGGTCCCGGCAAGCAGCCGGTCGAGGGCGAGCTCGGTGTAGTCGTGCGGCTCACCGTCGGTTGGCAACAGCCCCCGCCGGGCGGCCGACAGGTGGGCGCACGAGGTGATCAGCGCCATGTGGGTGAACGCCTGCGGGAAGTTGCCGAGCAGCTCCCCCGTCGACGGGTCGTACTCCTCGGCGTAGAGCCCCACGTCGTTGGCCAGCGCCAGCAGCCGCTCGAGCAGGTCTTCCGCCTCCGCCAGCCGGCCGGCGTGGGTGAGGCAGTCGAGCAGCCAGAACGAGCAGAGCAGGAAGACCCCCTCACCTCCCTCGAGCCCGTCCGGGGCGTGGTAGCGGCGGAGCAGCCCGTCCTCCCCGAGGTCGCGGCGAACCACCTCGATCGTCCGCGCCACCAGCGGGTGGTCGGACGCCAGGAACCCCAGTGCCGGGAACAGGAGGACCGCCGCGTCGGCCACCGGGTAGCCGACCGCCTGGCCGAAGTACCCGCCGACCGCGCCCTCCTCCAGCAGGTAATCGCGCAGCGCGTCCCGCTCGGTCCGCCAGCGGTCGAGGTCCCCGGGCAGGTCCCGCGCACCGGCGATCCGCAGCACCCGATCCAGCGCCACCCAGCAGTTGAGCTTCGAGTGCAGGAAGTGGCGGGGATCGTCGCGGATCTCCCAGATGCCCTGGTCCGGCACGCGCCACCGGTCGCAAACGATGTCCGCGAGACCGGCGAGGAACGCCCAGTTCGACTCGGTGAGCACGCCGTCCGCCTTGCCGAACAGGTAGGCCGCCTCCACCAGCTGGCCGTAGCAGTCGAGCTGGAGTTGTTTCACCGCCCCGTTGCCGATGCGCACCGGGCGGGACGCCCGGTGGCCGTCGAGGTAGTCGAGCTCGACCTCAGGCAGCGATCGCTCGCCGCAGACCCCGTACATGATCTGCAGGTCCCGGGGGCGGCCGGCCCCGGTCCGTTCCAGCCATCGCTTGAACGCGGCCGCCTCCTCCCGGAAGCCGAGGATGAACAGCGAGGCGAGGGTCAGGGTCGAGTCCCGGATCCACGTGTAGCGGTAGTCCCAGTTGCGCTCCCCGCCCGGCAGCTCCGGCAGCGACGTCGTCGGCGCCGCCACCACGGCACCGCTCGGCGCGTAGATCAGGGCCTTGAGGGCGAGTGCCGAGCGGTGCACCGCGGCCGAATGGTCGCCGTCGTAACGGCAGCCGGCCATCCACTCCCGCCAGAACCCCACCGTGTCCTCGAGCCGGCCGGCCATCGCCGGCCCATCCGGCAGGTCGGCCGTCCCCCACTCGGTGTGGGACGGAGTCCAGGAGGCCTCGACGTAGGCCTCCTCCCCCGCCTCGAGTGTCCAGCTGCCGACCACCGCCTCGGCATCGACGCCGAGCGGCCGGGTCGCGCTCACCCACAGGGCGTCCGCGCCACCGACGACCTCGGCGGCGTGTTCTGTGAGCAGCGTGAACCGCGGCACGAAGCGGCCGTACTCGAATCGCGGCGCGATCCGGATGTCGACGGTCGCCCGACCGGTCACGCAGGCGATCCGCCGCAGCAGCGCGGCATAGGGGGCGCCGTCCCCGCGCCGCACCGGCATGCAATCGGTGACCTCCACCCGACCCTCGCTGCCCTCAAACGCCGTGACCAGCACGTTCGTGTCGTCCAGGTAGCGCCGGTCGATCGACCGCACGTGCCGGGGCGTCACATCGAACGAGCCGCCGCGGGACTCGTCGAGCAGCCGGCAGAACACCGCCGGCGAGTCGAACCGGGGGAACGTCGCCCAGACGATCCGCCCCTGCCGGTCGACCAGTGCCGAGGAATGGCAGTCACCGAGCAGGGCCAGCTCGGCGATGCTCCCCAACGGGTCGGTTCGGCTCATCCGCCTACCGGGCGTATTCGGTCGCCCGGGACTCGCGAACCACGGTGATCCGGATCTGACCCGGGTAGGTGAGCTCCTCTTCGATCTGCTTGGCGATGTCCCGGGCGATCACCTGTGCCTGGATGTCGTCGACCTTGTCCGGGAGAACCATGACCCGGACTTCGCGCCCGGCCTGCATGGCGAAGACCTTCTCCACGCCCTCCTGCCCGGAGGCGATCTCCTCGATCCGCTCGAGGCGTTGCACGTAGTGCTCGAGACTTTCCCGGCGGGCCCCCGGCCGGCCGCCGCTGATCCCGTCCGCGGCCTGGGTGAGCACCGCCTCGACGGTGCGCACCTCGATCTCGTTGTGGTGCGCCTCGATTGCATGAACGATGTCCTCGTGCTCGCCGTAGCGGCGGGCGACCTCGGCACCGATCAGCGCGTGGCTCCCCTCGACCTCGTGGGTCAGCGCCTTGCCGACATCGTGCAGCACCGCACAGCGCTTGAGCAGCCTCGGGTCCAGGCCGATCTCGCTCGCCATCATCGCGGCGATATGCGCGCTCTCGACCAGGTGCTTGAGCACGTTCTGCCCGTAGGAGGTGCGATAGCGGAGCCGACCGAGCAGGGCGATCAGGTCCTCGTGCATATCGGTGATACCGAGATCCACGAGGGCGTCCTCGCCGGCCCGTACGCAGATCTGCTCGACCTCGACCTTGCTCCGCTCGTACACCTCCTCGATCCGGTGCGGATGGATCCGCCCGTCGAGTACCAGCTTCTCCAGGGTCAGCCGCCCGACCTCGCGACGGACCGGGTCGAAGCAGGAGAGGAGAACCGCCTCCGGGGTGTCGTCGATGATCAGATTGACGCCGGTCACCGACTCGAAGGCCCGGATGTTGCGGCCCTCCCGGCCGATGATCCGGCCCTTCATGTCATCCGCCGGTAGGTGGAGCACGCTGACGACGGACTCCGAGGTCTGCTCGGAGGCGACCCGCTGGATGACCGTGGTGACGATCTTGCGGGCCCGCTCCTCGCCGTTCTCCCGGGCGTCGGCTTCGATGTCGCGGACGATGACCGCGGCCTCCCGCTTGGCCTGGGTCTCGATGGTCGAGACCAGCTCGGCCTTCGCGTCGGCGGCGGTGAGCCCGGCTACCCGTTCGAGCTCACGGCGGCGCTCGTCCTCGGCCTCGGCGAGGGCCAGTTCGCGTGCCTTCAGCCGGCCCTCCGCCTCGGCCAGTTCGAGGTCGCGGGCCTCGACCCGGCGCTGCTCGGCGTCGAGCCGCTCCTCCCGCTCGGCGAGCCGGTTCTCCCGGCGCTCCAGGTCGGCCTTGAGGTCCTGCAGCTCGACCTTGATGATCCGGGCGTCCTCCCGAAGGGAGTGCACCTCGGCCTCGGCCGCTTTCCGCGCCTCGACGACCGAGTCCTTCGCGCTGGCCTCGGCCGCCCGGCGGATCTCGGCAGCGTCCCGCTCGGCGGCCTGGAGGATCGTGGCCGCCTGGGTCTCGGAGCGCTCGACGGCGGAGGTATCGGCCGGCTGGCTGCTCGCCGGCACGGGCCGGGTGGCCCTCGACAGTCGGCGCAGGGCGACGCTCAAGGCTACGGCGAGCGCCACGACGACCAGACCACCGACAGCGGCGAGGGCGGCGCCCACCGGACCCTCCTCCCGCTCCCGGCCGGCCGCGGCACGGCCGGACTCGCGCGAGGAGGCGCAGCGCCCGAACGCCGAGGGCCGCCCGGAGCACCGTCCGAGGGGCCACTCGGCCAGGTATCACCCGCGCGGACGCGGGAGCGAATGTCGCAGTCGGTCGGTCGGTCGCTGCTATCTCGAATCCAGGTCGGCAGACCCCGGATGTCACTCCTCGTTCCTCTTGAGGCTAAGCCGCCGCCGCGGGCACGGCAAGGACCCCCGCGATCACCGGCCGGATTTCAGCGGGTTCCGGCCGGCTCGGCGAGATAGCGGTCGGGCGGCCGGCCGGTCTGGGTGAACGTCCACCGAACCGGATTCGGCCGCCCGGCAGGTGTCGTCAGCGCCCTGTCGTATTCGTCAGGTAAGCCTGCTCCCTTCCTCCCTGGAGTTCCCGTGTCCTTCGACCCGCCCGCGACGCCCGGCCCGCGATGGAGCCGGATCAGCCGGGGGGCGCTCGCCTCACCGCTGCTGCTCGCCGCCCTCGGCACCGGCCTGGCGGTGGCCACCGGCGGCGCCGCGCACGCGGCGACCTGCCCCAGCTCGACCACGACCAGGGTGGCCGCGTCCGGCGGCGCGGTGGCCTACAGCTACGTCCGCGGCTGCATCACGAGCTTCGACGGCACGCCGATCGTGTACAACCTGTTCGAGCCGACCGGCGCCTCCGCCCGGCACCGGGTGTACGCCGTCCTCGAAGGGCCGGGCTGGGGTGGCGCCGGAAACACGACGCCGGACAACAACCTGCTCAAGGCCGACTACGCCTACCTCACCTGGGACCCCCGCGGATTCGGCCAGTCCGGCGGGGTCGCCGAGGTGGACAGCCCGCTGTCCGAGGGCCGCGACGTCTCGGCGCTGATCACCGACGTGCTCGGCTCGCGGCCCGAGATCGCGGTCGACACCGACCGGCGGGATTCGACCTACGGCCAGCCGGCGGTGGGGATGCTCGGGGCGAGCTACGGCGGCGGGATCCAGCTGTCCAGCGCCGCCTTCGACCGCCGGATCAAGGCGATCGTGCCCGAGTGGGCGTGGAACAACCTCGACTACTCGCTCTACCCGGGGGGCAACATCAAGCTCGGCTGGGACGAGTTGCTCTTCGGCGCCGGTCTCGCTGAGTCAGGGGCGGCACACGCCGCGACGGTGACCGGTGGCACCGCCGGCACCCAGACCGGCGGCTACGACCCGAACATCTACCGCTCCGAGGTAGCCGGCCTCGCCGAGGGTTACCCCGACCAGCAGACCCTCGGCTGGTTCGGCCAGCGTTCGATGGCCAGCTGGGGCGGCGGGCGCGACGGTCACGTCCCGGACGTGCCGACCCTGCTCGTCCAGGGCACCGTCGACACGCTGTTCAACCTCGACGAAGCCTGGGCGAACTGGAACATGATCCACAAGGCTGACCCGAAGAACCCGGTCAAGATGATCGCGTTCTGCGGTGGGCATGTGTCCTGCCCCACCGGAAACGGCTACAGCGACACGCCCCGCACCGGCTTCGAGAAGGGGGTCCCCGACTCGACGTTCATCGAGAACGCGGCGATCAACTGGTACGACGTCTACCTCCGCCACGACCGGGGCGCGAAAGACACCCTGCCAACGGTGCTCGGCCAGGACCAGGCCGGCACCTGGCATGCCTTGACCAGCTTCCCGACCGCGGCCGGTCCAGGCGGGGCGACCCTCACGAAGACCGCGCTGTCCGGGACGGTGCTCAGCACCGGCGTCCCCACCGGAACCGGCCCCAACTCCTCGATCGACCCGGCCGTGACCGACGGGGCCTCGCCCAGCGGCGACCCGGGCACGCTCACCGTGGCGCTGATCACGCACGCCAAGGCCGACACGTTGATCGCCGGCGAGCCGCACATCGCGCTCACGGTCACCGTGGACGGGCCGAGCACCGGCCTGTTCTTCAAGCTGGTCGACGTCGCCACCAACCAGGTGGTCGACCTGCAGACCGCTTCCTACCGGCTGGACAACACCGACCTGCCGAACAACGCCAACAACCCCAACCTGCCGCCGGCGGCGGAGAAGGTCTCGCTCGACATGGTCGGCGTGGTCTACGACCTGCCGAAGGGCGACAGCCTGGAGCTGCAGGTGTCGACGTCGGCCGCCCCGTTCACGCCCAACCGCGGCGCATCCGTCGTCAGCCTCAGCGGGTCGCTCCTGCTGCCCACCTTCCAGGGCTAGAGGGCTAGCCAGGGGGCCAGCCGGGGGCCAGCCGACGGCCAGCCGGGAGCCAGCCGGCGGCGGTGGTGGACGCCCGGTCAGCGACCGCCGTTCACCACCTCGCGGATCACCCGCGAGGACACCGCGGTGGAGTAACCCTTGCGGACGAGCATGCCGTAGAGCCGGCGCACCGCGACCTGCGCCGGCAGCGGGGAGAACCGTCGAAAGCGCTCCGCGGCGAACGCCAGCGCGCTGGCGTGCTCGGCTTCGGGATCCACCTCGCCGAGCGCCTCGTCGGCGACCGCGGCATCGACCCCGCGCTGGCGCAGCTGATCGGCCAGCGCGCGCCGGGCCAGGCCCCGGTTCTTGCGGTTCTCGATGAACGCCTCGGCGTAGGCCGTGTCGTTGATCAGGTGCAGTTCCTCGAACCGGTCGAGCACCCGGGCGGAGACATCTTCCGGCAAACCCTTGCGGCGCATGGCGGTGGCGAGCTGCGCCCGGGTGCGCGGGGCGGCGGTGAGCAGCCGCAGGCAGATCGCCCGGGCCACCGCCTCCGGGTCGGCGTCCGACCCGTCCGCTCCGTCCGCTCCGGGACCATCCGCCGGGTCGTCGGCCGAGACCGCGCGACCGAGTCGCCGGCCACCCTCGTCACCGAGCGCCTGCGCCGACCAGCGCTCTCGGGCCCGCTCGGCGGCCGTCGGATCCTGAACCGGGAACATGCGCTCAGAAGTCCACCGGGATCGGGTCGATCGGGGCGACGTCGGCCGGCGCATCGACCTTGGGGCCGATCCCGAGCTTCTCCTTGATCTTCTTCTCGATCTCGTCCGCGAGGTCCGGGTTGTCCTTGAGGAAGGTCCGGGCGTTCTCCTTGCCCTGACCGAGCTGGTCGCCCTCGTAGGTGTACCAGGCTCCGGACTTGCGGACGATGCCCTGCTCCACCCCGAGGTCGATGATCCCGCCTTCGCGGCTCAGCCCCTGGTTGAACAGCAGATCCATCTCGGCGATCCGGAACGGTGGGCTCACCTTGTTCTTGACCACCTTGACCTTGATCCGGCTACCGACGGCCTCCTGGCCGTCCTTGAGCGTCTCGATCCGCCGGACGTCGAGTCGCACCGAGGCATAGAACTTCAGGGCCTTGCCGCCGGAGGTCACCTCGGGGCTGCCGAAGAAGACACCGACCTTCTCCCGCAGCTGGTTGATGAAGACCGCCGTCGTGCCGGTGTTGCTCAGCGCACCGGTGATCTTGCGAAGGGCCTGGCTCATCAGCCGGGCCTGCAAGCCGACGTGGGCGTCGCCCATCTCGCCCTCGAGCTCGGCCCGTGGGACGAGCGCCGCCACCGAGTCGATGACGATGATGTCGATCGCCCCGGAACGGATCAGCATGTCGGCGATCTCCAGGGCCTGCTCACCGGTGTCCGGCTGGGAGACGAGGAGGGCATCGGTGTCGACGCCGAGCTTCTTGGCGTACTCCGGATCCAGCGCGTGCTCGGCGTCGATGAAGGCGGCGATCCCGCCCAATTTCTGGGCGTTGGCGATCGCGTGCAATGCGACGGTCGTCTTTCCGCTGCTCTCGGGTCCATATATCTCCACCACCCGCCCGCGCGGTAGGCCGCCGATGCCGAGGGCGACGTCCAGCGCGATCGACCCGGTCGGGATGACCTCGATCGGCGCTCGCACCTCGTCGCCGAGCCGCATCACGGAGCCCTTGCCGAACTGCCGCTCGATCTGGCCGAGCGCGGTCTCCAGAGCCTTGTCCCGATCCGGTGCTGCCATGCCGACCCCTCGCTTCCCGCGGTTGCTTGCGAAGCTAGCCGCAGCCACCGACATTTCGCGGACGTCGTCCACAGTAGGCGAACAGGTGTTCGAATCGCCCGACGACACGCCGGCCCGCGAAGCCCCCCGAGGCGTCACCGCTCCCGCGGTGGCACCTGGAACGCCTCACAGACGGCCCGCCAGACGTCCTTCGCCGCCTCACCGGCTGCCAACGCCTCCATCGCCGTCCGCCCGCCCAGCGCAGCGATCACCTGGTCGCGGGCCACCGATTCCGCGTACCCCGGGCCGAACACGCGCTCCATCCGGAGCCAGAAATCGGTGAGCCGCACGAATTGTCACCCTACGGGGACACAATCAGCGGATGCCGTCCCCGGACCGTTTCTCCCCCGCCACTCGGGCCTGGTTCGACGCGTCGTTCGCCGCGCCGACACCGGCCCAGGTCGGCGCCTGGGCGGCGCTCGCGGATGACGAGGACGTCCTGGTCGTCGCCCCCACCGGGTCCGGGAAGACCCTCGCCGCATTCCTCGACGCCCTGGACCGGATCACCACCTCCCCGCCGCCGAAGGACAGCCGACACCGCTGCCGGGTTCTGTACGTGTCCCCGCTCAAGGCGCTGGCCGTCGACATCGAGCGCAACCTTCGATCCCCACTGGCCGGGATCCGCGGCCAGGCCGCCCGACTTGGCCTGCCGATGCCCGACGTGGCGGTCACCGTCCGCTCGGGCGACACGCCACCGCAGGAGCGACGCCGGTTCGCCACCCGGCCGCCGGACATCCTGATCACCACGCCGGAGTCGCTGTTTCTTGTGCTCACCTCCCGGGCCCGCGAGCAACTGGCCGGGGTCGGGACCGTCATCGTGGACGAGATCCACTCGTTGATTTCGACTAAACGAGGCTCCCACCTCGCACTGTCCCTCGAACGGCTCGACGCGCTCCTCGACCGGCCGGCCCGTCGGATCGGGCTGTCCGCGACGGTCCGGCCGCCGGAGGAGGTGGCGACGTTCCTCGGGGGCACCCGCCCGGTGCGCGTCGTCGCGCCGACGTCGGCGAAGGCCATCGAGGTGAAGGTGGTGGTGCCCGTCGAGGACATGGCCGAGCCGGGCGCCGATGCGGACGCGGCCGCCGACCCGCGAACCGGATCGATCTGGCCGGCGGTCGAGGCCCGGGTGCTCGATCTCGTCCTCGATCACCGGTCGACGATCGTGTTCGCGAATTCCCGCCGGCTGGCCGAGCGGCTCGCCGGCCGCCTCGACGACCTCGCCGCGGAGCGGGAGCTGACCGGGCCGGTCGCGGCGGCGCACCACGGCTCGGTGAGCCGGGAGGAGCGCTCCCGGATCGAGGAGTCGCTCAAGGCCGGCCGGCTGCCCGCGGTCGTGGCGACGTCGTCCCTGGAGCTGGGCATCGACATGGGTGCGGTCGACCTGGTCGTCCAGGTCGAGTCCCCGCCCTCGGTGGCCGCGGGCCTGCAACGGATCGGCCGGGCCGGTCACCAGGTCGGCGCGGTCTCCCGGGGGGTGATCTTCCCGAAGTACCGCGGCGATCTGCTCTGCGCCGCCGTCGTGGCGGAGCGGATGAACGCCGGCGCCATCGAGGAGCTCCGCTACCCGCGCAACCCGCTCGACGTGCTGGCCCAGCAGATCGTCGCGATGGTGGCGATGGAGCCGTGGCCGGTGGACGACCTGCTCGCCCTGGCCCGGCGCGCCGCGCCGTTCCGGGAGCTTCCGACCTCCGCGTTCGAGGCCGTTCTGGACATGCTCGCCGGTCGCTACCCGAGCGACGAGTTCGCCGAGCTACGGCCGCGGCTGGTGTGGGACCGGGTGGGCGGCGTGCTGTCCGGACGGCCGGGCGCCCAACGGCTAGCCGTGACGTCCGGCGGCACGATCCCCGATCGGGGCCTGTTCGGCGTGTTCCTCGTCGGGGGTGCCGACGGTACCGGTTCCCGCCGGGTCGGCGAGCTCGACGAGGAGATGGTGTACGAGTCCCGGGTGGGCGAGGTGTTCACCCTCGGTGCGTCGTCGTGGCGGATCGAGGACATCACCCATGACCGGGTGCTCGTCTCGCCGGCGCCCGGGCAACCCGGGAAGCTCCCGTTCTGGCACGGTGACACCCTCGGCCGCCCGATGGAGCTGGGGCGTGCGCTCGGCGCGTTCGTCCGGGAAACCTCCGCGCTGCCGGCGGCGCAGGCGAGGCTCCGGTTGGCCGCCGCGGGTCTGGACGGCTGGGCGGCGGAGAACCTGCTCGGCTACCTCGCCGAACAGCGGAGCGCGGCCGGCCACCTGCCGGACGACCGGACGATCGTCGTCGAGCGGTTCCGCGACGAGCTGGGCGACTGGCGGATCGCCGTGCACTCGCCGTTCGGCGCCAAGGTGCACGCGCCCTGGGCGCTGGCGCTGGCCGCCCGGCTGCGCGAATCCTCCGGCCTGGACGTCCAGGCGATGCACACCGACGACGGGATCGTGCTGCGACTGCCGGACACCGACGACGCCCCGCCGTCCGGTCTCGCGGTGTTCGAGGCGGAGGAGGTGGAGGCGCTCGTTAGAGCCGAAGTCGGCGGCTCGGCACTGTTCGCGAGCCGTTTCCGGGAATGCGCCGCACGCTCCCTGCTCCTCCCACGCCGCCGGCCCGATCGGCGGACACCGTTGTGGCAGCAGCGGCAGCGGGCCGCCCAGTTGCTCGCGGTGGCCAGCCGATTCGGCTCGTTCCCGGTGGTGCTCGAAACGATGCGCGAGTGCCTCCAGGACGTGTACGACCTGCCGGGGCTGGTCGGGCTGATGCGGGAGATCGCCGGCCGCAAGGTCCGCGTCGTCGAGGTCGAGACCGAGGTGCCGTCCCCGTTCGCCCGGTCCCTGCTCTTCGGCTACGTCGCGGCCTTCATGTACGAGGGGGACGCGCCGCTCGCCGAGCGCCGGGCGGCCGCGTTGTCGTTGGATTCCAGCCTGCTCGCCGAGCTGCTCGGGCAGGCCGAGCTTCGCGAGCTCATCGACCCGGCGGCGCTGGAATCGCTCGAGGCCGAGCTGGCGTGGCTGACCCCCCAGCGACTCGTCCGCGACAGCGAGGGCGCCGCCGATCTGCTGCGGGTGCTCGGCGACCTAGCCGCGGCCGAGGCGGCCCTGCGCGGTGTTCAGCCCGACTGGCTGCTCACCCTCGAGGAGACCCGCCGGGCGATCCGGGTGCGCATCGCCGGCGAGGAGCGCTGGGCGCCGATCGAGGACGCCGGCCGGTTGCGGGACGCCCTCGGGACGCCGCTGCCGGTCGGGGTACCGGCGGCCTTCCTCGAGCCGGTGGCCGATCCCTGGGCCGAGCTCGTGGCGCGATACGCGCGAACCCATGGGCCGTTCCGCGCCGGCGATATCGCGGCGCGCTACGGGGTCGGCACGGCGGTGACCGGCGACGCGCTGTCCCGGCTGGCCGCTGCCGGCCGGGTGGTGCGCGGCGAGTTCCGGCCGGACGGGGCCGGGGTCGAGTGGTGCGACGCCGCGGTGCTGCGCGGACTCCGCCGGCGCTCGCTGGCCCGGCTCCGACAGGAGGTGGAGCCGGTCCCGGCCACCGCGCTCGCCCGGTTCCTTCCGGCCTGGCAGCAACTCGCCAGCGCGGCCGGACGGGGCCCGGAGACGCTGCTGCGGGTAATCGAAAACCTCCAGGGTTACCCGCTGCCCGCGTCCGGGCTCGAGTCCGCGGTGTTGCCCGCCCGCGTCAGCGACTACCACCCGGCCATGCTCGACGAGCTGTGCGCGGCGGGCGAGGTGGTCTGGATCGGACGCGGCGCGTTGCCCGGCGCGGACGGCTGGATCACCCTGTTGCGCAGCGACACCGCGGCCCTGCTTGCCGGGGCCCCCGGGCTCGACGAGGGCGCACCGACCCCGATGCACGCCGCGGTCCTCGAGGCACTGTCCGGCGGGGCGGCGCTGTTCTATCGGGCGCTGGCCGAACGGGTCGGCGGCGACGAGCCCGCGTTGCTCGGCGCGCTGTGGGACCTCGTGTGGGCCGGGCGGGTGACCAACGACACGCTGGCCCCGCTGCGGGCCCTGCTCGCCGGGGCGGGGGGGTCCGCAGCCCGGGCCCGGACCCGGGGCGGCGGGCGACGCCGACCGGCGCTGCCGTTGCGCTCCGGACCGCCGGCGGCCGCCGGACGCTGGTCACTGGTCCCGGCACCGGCGGGCGATCCGACCCGCAGGCTGCATGCCCTGGCCGAAACCCTGCTCGACCGGTACGGGGTCGTCACCCGCGGCGCGGTCGCCGCCGAGCATGTTCCGGGCGGCTTCGCCGCGATCTACCGGGTGCTCAGCGGATTCGAGGCCGCCGGCCGAGCCCGGCGCGGCTACTTCGTCGAGGGCCTGGGTGCCGCGCAGTTCGCCGCCCCCGGTGCGGTGGATCAGCTCCGCGCGCTGGCCGCAGGGGCCGGCGGGGAGGATCCGTGGCAGCCGCCGGTACCGGGCGGCTGGGCCGCCACCGGCTGGGCCGAGCAGCGCCGTCGCCGGGAGCGCTCCGGCGCCCTGGTCCTGGCCGCCACCGACCCGGCCCAGCCCTACGGCGCCGCCCTGCCCTGGCCGAAGGGCACCGGGCATCGACCCGGCCGCAAGGCGGGGGCGATCGTCGTCGTGGTCGACGGGACGCTGGCGCTCTACGTCGAGCGCGGCGGGAAGACGTTGCTGTCCTTCAGCGACGCCGCACAGGTGCTCACCCCGGCGGCGGACGCGCTCGCGCTGGCCGTCCGGGAGGGGGTCCTCGGCCGGCTGGCCGTGGAGCGGGCCGACGGGAGCCCGGTCGTCGACTCCCCGCTCGCCGCGGCGCTGGAGTCGGCGGGTTTCCGACCGACTCCGCGGGGGCTGCGGATGCGGGCCTGACCGGCCACCCGACGGCGACCCCGTCTCGCTGACCTCCCGCTAGCCCGCGGCCGAGCCGCCCCTCGAGGAACGACGCCGAGCGCGAAGCAGCAGTCCCGCCACGGCCAGCGCGAGCAGTCCCGCGATCGCGGCGCCCGGACCGGTTCCCGTGCTCGGCAGGCTGCCCACGGCCGGGCTCACCCGCGGCGGGGTGGTCGGCGCGCGCGGAGAGCCAGGATTGGAGACCGCCACCGCGGCGATCTTGCCGCAGCCGGTGATCGTTTCGCCCTGCAGGCCGACCCCGCCGTTCTGGCAGGCGAAATAGACGTGGGTCTTCTGGCAGGAGGCGGTCGCGGTCGGTCCCGACCGGCAGCTGCCGGTCCAGGAGTCATGCGCATCGGTCCAGGCGATCCGCGCGCCACCGTCCGGTCCGACCGCGACCCCTAGGTCGTCGTAGAGGATCCGGTCGGCCCCCCAGTTGTTGGCCCCGCTGAGCGGGGTGCCGCAGGAGATTCCGGTCGTGCAGTAGTCGCCGAAATAGATCGCATGGTCGGAGACCCGGGTGTTCGTCCAGCTGGTTCCGTGGTCGAGCGACTGAGCCATGTCGACGTTCCACAGCGCGGTCGGCGGGGCCGCGGCCGGCTTGTTGAAGCTGCCGACCCCCTCGACGTAGGGGGTCACGTAGTAGGCGACGTCGACCCCACCGTTGCCGCCGGCGGCGACCCACGGGGCGTAGTGCGTACCGGTGCCGTCCGGCGTCACCCGGTGGTTGACCCAGGTGGCTCCGCCGTCGGTGCTGGTCGCGAGATAGACGTCGTACTCGGCCTTGCTCCCGTCACTGACCGCACGCCGCGCGTAGGCAACGTAGATGTTGCCCGCATCGTCGCTGGCGACCGAGTTGAACAGCTCGCTGACGTCCTGGCAGGTGCCGACCGGTGGGTTGGTCACCACGCTCGGCGGCGGCGCCGGCGGGTTCGGGTCGCACGGATCGTTGAATACCGCCTGTGACGTCCAGGTGCTCCCGCCGTCGTCGGAGTAGGAGACGAAGATGTGGTCGAACGGCTGGAACTGCGAGTAGTTGCACCCGGTCGTCGCGTTGATCGCCGGGTCGCTGGTCGACCACACGGCGAACACCCGGCCGGCATGGGGGCCGCCCTGGGCTACCGCGATCCCACCTGGGATCGAGTTGCACGCCGAGGTGAGCTGGGCGGCGGAGCCCGGTTGCTCGACGTTGACCGGTGTCGTGCTCCAGGTCGCCCCACCGTCCGTGCTCTTCGTGAGCCACACGTTGGACGCGCAGAAATCGTGGTGCTCGGCGTAGATGGCGGTGTTCTTCGTGGCGACGGCCGTATTGCGGTCCGCCGGCGGGGTGTAGGCGGCGATCCACGGCCGGTCGACCTGGCAGGGCTGGCAGGCGGCGTCCTGGGCACCGGTCCAGTGGCCGCCCTGGTCGATCGTGGTGGCCGCCCGGATCTCGATTGCGCCGCAACTCCCCGGGCCCAGCTGGGCGAAGAAAACGCCGTTCGCGCCGGCCGGGCCGGCCGCCAGGTCCCGTCCCGTCGACGGGTAACTGACGTGCGCGAATGCGACATCGCCGTCGTTGGAGTGGCCCTTGTCCGGGTAGACGTACCGGGAGAAGGTCCGTGCGTCCCGGGTCGTGACCACCGGTGAGTCAGTGGCCAGGGCGATCTGCCAGGTCACGTAGGTGAGCCCGGTCTGGTCCACGGTGACCTGCGGCTCGTTCTGACCGAAAGACGCGCCGTCGGCGGCATCGGCACGCACGCTCGGCGTGAACGTGGGTCCCTGCGCGCCGCTCGCCGCGAGCGAGGCCGCGCCCAGCGGCTGAGCCAGGGTGAGCCCGAGCGCCAGCGGGACCGCCAGTGCTAGCACGTGGCGACGTTTCAACCTGGCCATGTCGGACACCGTCCATTCCGGTTCGGGGCGCCAGCGGCGCTCCGAACCGGCAGGAAACCACACCCCACCGACACATTCCAGGCAGGTTGCCCCTATTCGGGCGTGGGGCGCCTCGGCAGACCGGCGGCGAGGACCTCGGCACCGACCGCAACCGTGTGTCCGGAGCCGGGCGCCGCCGCATGGCTACTCACCCAGCGCACCACCGTGTCCACGCTTCCCGCGCCGGCGTCACGACCGGCAGCGTTCAGCAAGTCCGCGGCGGCGGAGCGCACGCTGCGCCACGTTCCCCCATCTCCCGGGGTCAGGAATGCGGCAAGCACCGCCGGCTCCTCGGTGGCGACCCGGCGCAGCGCCGGGTGACCCCCGACCCGGTCGGCGGCGAAAACGAGCGCCTCGGCAAGGTTGGTTCGGGCCAGCGCGGCGCACTCGTGACCGAGGTCAAGCACCGCCGCGTCGAGGGCCGCCCGGTAGACGTCGCCCTTGGTCCGGAAGTGGTTGTAGACAGTCGCCTTGGCGATCCCGGCGAGGGCGGCGATGTCGCCCATGGTCGTTCGCCGGCTGCCGTACTTCTCGACGGCACGGGCGGCACCGTCCAGCACGGCCGCCCGGGTTCGACCCATCGCATTGCCCGCGCGGCTTCGGGTGCCCCGGGCCCGGAGCGGTGCAGCCGACGGGTCAGCGACCGGCCCGCCGGTCGGGACGTGGCTGAGATCGGCCGACACGGCGACGGTCAGGCCGCGACGGCTGCGACGGAGGCGACCGGGCTGCCCACCGGCTGCCCGTCCGGCTGCCTCGCCGAGACCGGGACGCACGCCGGGGGTTCGGCGGCCGCGACCGCCTGGCCGACCTCGAAGAGCAGGTCGGACAGGCGGACCCCGAGGGCACCGCAAATGGCCGCCAGCAGCTCTGAGGACGGCTCCTTCTGACCGCGCTCCACCTCGGAGAGGTAGCCGAGAGAGATGCGCGCAACGGTCGAGACCTCACGCAGCGTCCGGGCCTGCTCCTGGCGGTGGCGACGGAGCGCGTCACCGAGCAGGCGGCGGAGCAGGATCATCGGCCGCTCCCTCCTCCCGCGCAGAACCGAAACCATAACGCTACCGGGCCCCGGAACCGTCCCCACCGCGTCACCGGCCGGGATGCGCCGCCGGGCGGGTCAGCTCGCGGCGCAGCAGGTCGAGGGCCGCGATCGCGGCGTAGCGACGAACCCGCGCCCGATCGCCGGGCAGGCGTAACTCCCGGACTTCCCCGGCCTCCGGTCCGGCGAGCCCGATGTACACCGTGCCCGGCGGGCGTCCGTCTTGCGGGTCGGGCCCGGCCACCCCGGTCAGGGCGAGCCCGTAGGTGGCGGAGAGGCGATCCCGGACACCCGCGGCCATCGCCGCGGCGACCTGCGGGCTCACCGGGCCGTGGGCGTCGAGCAGCGGCTGCGGGACCCCGGCCAGACCGGCCTTGAGATCGGTGGCATAGACGATGAAGCCGCCCCGGAAGGTCTGCGACGCACCCGGTGCATCGGTGAGCAGGGCGCCCAGCAGGCCGCCGGTGAGCGACTCGGCGACCGCCACGGTTGCGGCGCGGCCGCGCAGCGCTGCGTGCACCACCCCCTCGAGGGTGTCGTCGTCGGCCCCGTACACGGCATCGCCGAGCGCCGCACGGACCCGGATCTCGACCGGTGCGATCAACCGCTGGGCCTCCTCCCGGGTCCCCGCCTTCGCGGTGATCCGGACCCGGACCTGGCCGCCACCGGCGAGGTAGGCGAGTGTCGGGTTCCCCGCCGGCTCGAGCTCGCGGTCGAGGTCGCCGAGCAACTCCGCGACGGCGGATTCGTAACGGCCGACGGTGCGCAGGGTTCGCGAGACGATGGCCGCCGGCTGCCCCCGGCTCAGCAGGTCGGGACGCACCGAAGCGAGGAACATCGCCTCCATCTCGTGCGGCACCCCAGGTAGCGCGTACACGACGCCGCCGAGCAACTCGAGTCGGACCCCGGGCGCGGTGCCCGCGGCGTTCGGCAGCGCGGTCGCACCGGTCGGGAGGTCCGCCTGCGACAGGTTCATTTCCGGCATGACCCGGCCGAGGGCGGCGTAGCGACCGCGCAGCTCATCCGCCAGCCGCTCGTCGCGGAACAGAGCGACCCCGGCCGCGCTGGCCAGGCCGAGCCGGGTCAGATCGTCTTGGGTCGGCCCCAGCCCGCCCGTGCAGAGCACGGCATCCGCCCGGCCGAGTCCAGCGGAGACGGCCTCGGCGATCCGGGCGGCGTTGTCGCCGACGACGACGCTCGTCGTGACGTCCACGCCGATCTCGGCCAGCCGCCGCCCCAGCCACGCTGCGTTCGTATTTGTGAGGTCGCCGAGCAGCAGCTCCGTCCCGATGGCCAGGAGTTCGACCCTCACCGGTGGGCCGCCTCCGACGCTTCCTGCGGGCCGGGCCGTCGGGACGGCGCCCGGCCGGCTCGGCGCAGTGTGCTGGCACGGGCGACGTAGTCCAGGCCGGTGAGGAGAGTCAGCCCGACCGCCACCGCCATCAGCCAGAACCGCAGCGAACCCAGCGCCCCGGACAGCGGCAGGATGTAGAGCCCGATCGCCATCGACTGCAGCAGCGTCTTGACCTTGCCGCCCCGGCTCGCCGGGATCACCCCGTGCCGGATCACGACGAACCGCAACACGGTGACCCCGATTTCGCGAGCCAACACCAGCCCGGTCACCCACCAGGGCAAGTCCCCCAGGGTCGACAGGCCGAGCAAGGCGGCTCCGATCAGCGCCTTGTCCGCGATCGGGTCCGCGATCTTGCCCACCTCGGTGACCAAGCCCCGGCTGCGGGCCAGCGCCCCGTCGACCCGGTCGGTGATCGAGGCGACGGCGAACACGGCGAAGGCGGCGCTGCGCCAGCCCGTCGCCCGCTCGCCACCGGCGGCGAGGAAACCGGCGAAGACAGGGACGAGCAGCAACCTCAGTAGGGTCAGCCCGTTGGCGATGTTCGCGACGCCGGCGCCGCTGGCGGGCGCTGCCGCCGGGTCAGGTGCGGCGGCAAGCGGGCCACCGGGGCGCATCAGTGGCTCCCACCGGCGCCGAGCGGCCGAGCCACCAGGTCCACCCCACCGCTTGCGACTACCCGCGCCCGGACCAGATCTCCGACCGCGAATCCGGTGCCGAGCAACGTCGTGGAACCGTCCACATCCGGGGCCTGGTGGTCGGCGTGACCCTCTGCGGTGTCGGTAGCGACCGACTCGACGAGCACGTTGACGACGTCGCCGACCCGGTCCTCGGCCCGTTGCGCGGTGAGTTGCTCGGCGAGGCCACCCACGCGTTCGAGGCGCCGGAGCCGGGTCTCCGCCCGCACCTTCCGGTCGAGCCCGGCGGCCTCGGTGCCGTCCTCGTCGCTGTAGCCGAAGACTCCGACCGCATCGAGCCGGGCCTCGACCAGGAAGCGGGTCAGGACACCGACATCGGCCCGGGTCTCACCGGGGAAGCCGACGATGAAGTTGGAGCGGATCCCGGGGTTCGGCGCCAGCGAGCGGATCCGGCCGATCAGTTCCAGGAAGCGCTCGGCATCGCCGAAGCGACGCATCCGGCGCAGCACGTCCGCACTTGCGTGCTGAAACGACAGGTCGAAGTACGCGGCCACCCCAGGCGTCGTCGCCAGCACCTCGATCAGCCCGGGCCGCACCTCCGCCGGCTGCAGGTAGACCACCCGAACCCGTCGGACACCGGGCACCACGGCCAGCCGCGGAAGCAGCCGCTCCAGGGACCGCAGGTCCCCCAGATCCTTGCCGTACGACGTGGAGTTCTCGCTGACCAGGACCAGTTCCCGCACCCCTTGGCCGGCCAGCCACTCGGCCTCGGCCAGAACGTCCTCGGGCAACCGGGACACGAAGGACCCTCGAAACGACGGGATCGCGCAGAAGCTGCATCGACGGTCGCAGCCGGACGCCAGCTTCAGCGGCGCGACCGGGCCGTTGTCGAGCCGCTCGCGCGGGACCGGCGGTCCCGATGCCGGCCAGGACGCCTTCGGGACGACCGGCAACAACCGACGGTCGGCCGGCCGATGCGGGGGAATCGGACGACCGGCAAAGACGTCGTCCAGCCGGGCAGCGATGTCCGGGTAGGCGTCGAAGCCGAGCACCGCGTCCGCCTCCGGCAGCGCGTCCGCGAGCTGGGCGCCGTAGCGTTCGGCTAGGCAGCCGACCGCGACGACCTTGCGGCGGCCATCGGCAACCGCGAGCACCGAGTCGATCGAGTCCTTCTTCGCCGCGTCGATGAACCCGCAGGTGTTGACCACCACGGCGTCGGCACGGTCCGGATCGTCGGACAGCTGCCAGCCGGCTGCCGCGAGCCGCCCGGCTAGTTCCTCGGAGTCGACGTCGGCGCGACCGCAACCGACGGTGACGAACGTGACCGACCGGGTCACCCGGCGACTACCCGGCGCCGGTCTGCGCGGTCGGATCCCCGGGGGTAAAGGTATGCCGGTAGACGACGCCCCCACTCGACGACGACGGCGAGTGCAGGTCGTGACCGTTGACGATGAGGTCGACGACCGGCGCATTGCCGACGACCAGGGCGAGCGACTGCGGGTCGGTGAACAGTTTGGTCTGCCCGGGATTCACCAGGCCCTGGAACAGCGACGTGCCGGCGGAGTTGGTCACGCTCAACCAGGTTGTTCCGGTGAGGGCACGAAGTTCGATTGTGACGACGTTCGGATTGATCTGGGCCAGGGCTCCCGCCCCGGCCGGAGTCGGCTGGGCGCTCGCCGGGGGGGCGACCGTTTCGGTCGGGGTCGGGGGCGGGTTGGGCAGTCCGCTGCTGGCCAAGAGCGGCTTGTTGGTGTTGTGGCTGATCAGGTCGGCCGCCGCGAAGGCGATGATGAACAGCAGGCAGATCACCGCGGCCGCAGTCCAGTTGGGCTGCCGGCGGCGGCTGCGATGTTCGATTTCGGGGTCGAACGGCTGGATGGCCAGCGGAACGACCCCGCCGGGCGGCCCGCCTTGGCGTTTGTCGTAGTCGGCGATCAGCGGCTCGGGCTCCAGTCCCACGCTGTGCGCGATGCTGCGGATGTGGCCACGGGCATACACCGCGCCGCCACAGGGACCGAACTCGTCGGACTCGATCGCCCGGATCAGGGTGCCCCGGATCCTGGTCTGCCGGCTGACATCCTCGACCGTCAGCCCGCACTCCTCCCGCGCCTGGCTGAGCTGCTGTCCGATGGACATTGTGGGGAAGATCCTCCGACACTCGAGCGGCATCGCGCGGCGGACGCGGTCCGGCCCCGTGAGTCTAGAGCGGAATCCGATCTGTCGACAAAGCGGCTCAGTCGCTCGCGCGCAGGGTGAGCAGAATCGCGTCGAGCTCGTCCGGGCGGACGAGGACGTCCCGCGCCTTGGATCCCTCCGACGGCCCCACGATGCCCCGGGACTCCATCAGGTCCATCAACCGCCCGGCCTTGGCGAAGCCGACGCGCAGTTTGCGCTGGAGCATCGAGGTGGACCCGAACTGGGTCGTGACCACCAACTCGACCGCCTGACAGAGCAGGTCGAGGTCGTCGCCGATCTCCTCGTCGGCGTCCCGGCGGGTCTCATGACCGGCCAGGACTTCGGGGCGGTACTCCGGTTGGGCCTGGGCGGTGCAGTGCTTGACCACCGCGGCGATCTCGAGTTCGGAGACGAACGCGCCTTGCAGACGCACCGGCTTGCTCGCACCCATCGGGAGGAACAGGGCGTCGCCGAGCCCGACCAGCTTCTCCGCGCCCGGCTGGTCGAGGATGACCCGGCTGTCGGCGAGGCTCGCGGTGGCGAAGGACAGCCGGCTCGGGACGTTGGCCTTGATCAGGCCGGTGACGACGTCCACACTGGGCCGCTGCGTGGCGAGCACCAGATGGATGCCGGCGGCCCGGGCCAGCTGAGTGATCCGGACCACCGCGTCCTCGACGTCACGCGGTGCCACCATCATGAGGTCGGCGAGCTCGTCGACGATGACCAGGATGTACGGGTAGGGCGTGTACACCCGCTCCGACCCGAGCGGAGCGCTGATCCGACCGGACCGCACCGCCGCGTTGAACTCGTCGATGTGGCGCACACCGCTGGCCGCGAGGTCCTCGTATCGGAGGTCCATCTCCCGAACCACCCACTGCAGGGCTTCGGCTGCCTTCTTCGGGTTGGTGATGATCGGCGTGACCAGGTGCGGGATGCCCTGGTAATGGGTCAGCTCGACCCGCTTCGGGTCGATGAGCACCAGCCGGACGTCGTCCGGAGTCGCCCGGGACAGCACGGAGGTGATCAGGGTGTTTATGCAGGTCGACTTGCCGGCACCGGTCGCCCCGGCGACGAGGATGTGCGGCATCTTCGCCAGGTTGGCGACGATGAACCCGCCTTCGACGTCCTTGCCGAGGCCGACGAGCAACGGGTGATGATCCGCACCGGCTGCCGCGGAGCGCAGCACGTCGCCGAGGCTGACCAACTCTCGATCGGAGTTCGGGATCTCGATACCGATCGCCGACTTGCCCGGAATCGGGCTGATGATCCGCACGTCGGCGCTGGCCACGGCGTAGGCGATGTTCCGCGACAGTGCCGTGATCCGCTCCACCTTGACCGCCGGGCCGAGCTCGATCTCGTACCGGGTGACGGTTGGGCCACGGCTGAATCCCGTGACCGCGGCGTCCACCTCGAACTCGGTGAAGACGCCGGTCAGGGCCTCGATCACCGTCTCGTTCGCCTTGCTCCGGGCCCGCGGAGCACTGCCGGCTCGCAGCAGGGTGGCCGGCGGAAGCGCGTAACCACCGGCCAGGGCGAGTTGCTCGGCCCGAGCCGGCGGGGGCGTGTGCCCGGACGGGACGGGGCGCGGGATCAGCACCGGGGCGGTGTCCGCGAACGGGTCCGCACCGTCCGGGCCGGGCCCGGCATCGTCATGCGACAGGCCGGCGCGCTGTTCACCGGGCTCGGTGGCCGCCATCGAGCCCTGCCGGCGCCGGGAGGGACGGCGCAGCCGCGGCGGGGCGGTCGCGCTCGGCTCGGCTGCTGCCTGCGCTGCCGGCTGGGCACGGTCTCGATGTAGCCGGGTCCGAAGCGCGCGGAGCCGCACGGGCACGGTGTGCAGCGGGGTGCCGGTCGCCACGAGCAGGCCGAACAGGGCAAGCAGCCCGAGGAGCGGGGCCGCGACGTAGCCGGTCAGGGCGCTGGCCAGGGGGGCGCCGGCGAGCAGCCCAAGCAGACCACCGGCGCCGGCCCGGCCGTGCGGATCGGTGGGCGCGCCATGGGCGAGATGAAGTAGGCCGAGCACACCGAGGCCGGTGAGCAGGAGCCCCAGGGTGAGCCGACCCCGGGCGCCCGCGTCGGTCGGCCGGCGCAGCAGCCGCCAGCCGGCCGCGCCGAACAGGACCGGGAGCGCCAACGCGCCGGAGCCGACGGCGAAGCGCCCGGTGGCCGCCACCGCGGCGCCGACCGGACCAGCCCCGTGAAACCACAGCCCGACCATGGTGACGACGCCGGCGCCGAGGGCCGCCAGGCCGAGCCCGTCCCGGCGATGCGCGGGATCCAGGTCGTGCGCGCCGTGACCGACATGGCGGACAGCCGCTCCGAGCGCATGCGCCGTGAGCAGCCAGATGCCGGCGAGCATCCGCCACAGCGCGCGGGCGAGCCGGACGCCGAGCCCGGGGCGCCGGCTGGCGGGTCGCCGCCTGGCGGGTCGCCGCTGCCCGGGCGAACGGGTGCGTGGCTTCGCGCGGGATTGTGATTTCGCGCGGGGCGCCGACCGACGCGCCGGCGCCGGTCGACCGGCGGGCACTCGGGTGCGGGTCACGGTCCCAGCCATTGGGCCAGCCTAGCGGCTGGGTCTCACCAGCCCCGCCCGTCACAGCAGCGACACGCGTTTCAGCTTGCGGTGAGCCCGCCCCGTTCCGACGGGAGACGCCCCGCGTCGAAGCGTCCGGGGCCGGGGCTCGCCAGGCTTCCGGCGTCCCGGCGGGACACCCGGCGGAAGGTCGGTGCGGTCAGGCCTGCGGCAAGAGCGACGTGGATCGCGGCCTCATTGCCTTGGAGCGGCCACAAGCGCTCGGCCGGCTGGTAGCTGAGGATCTGACGGCAGCCAAGGGCACCGAGGCACTGCGCGATTCCAGCCAGTTTGCTTGCTCACAACTCGATGACGACCGGGATGATCATGGGCCGGCGGCGATAGGTGTCGTGGACCCACTTCCCGACCGTGCGCCGGACGATCTGCTGGAGCCCGATCGCATCGGCGACCCCCTGCGCGGCGGCCGCTTCGAGCGCGTCCTCGATCCGGGGCCGAACTCCGTCAAAGGCTGCGGAGTCCTCGTTGAAACCCCGGGCGAAGATTTCCGGGCCGCCCGACACCTTGCCGGTCACCGAGTCCATGACGACGACGATCGTGACGAAACCTTCGTCGCCAAGAATCCGGCGATCCTTGAGCGAGGCCTCTCCGACGTCACCCACGGCGAGCCCGTCGACGTAGACGTAGCCGCACGGCACCTTGCCGACGATCGACGCCACGCCATCGACGAGGTCGACGACCACGCCGTCGTCGGCGAGCACGATGCGCTCCGGTGGCACCCCGCTCGCGGTCGCGAGGGCGGCATGAGCTCGCAGGTGCCGCCACTCACCGTGGATTGGCATGACGTTCGAGGGCCGGGTGATGTTGAGGACGTAGAGCAGCTCGCCGGCCGGCGCGTGGCCGGACACGTGGACCAGCGCGACTGTCTTGTGGATGACCGAAGCGCCCCACCGGGCCAGGCCGTTGACGACGCGGTACACCGCCGCCTCGTTTCCGGGGACCAGCGACGATGCGAGCACCACCGTGTCCCCGACCTCGATCCGCACCGGGTGGTCCCGGTTAGCCATCCGCGAAAGGGCGGACAGGGGCTCGCCCTGCGAGCCGGTCGAGATCAGCACGACCGATGCCGGATCGAGCTCATCGACCTCACGTGCGTCGACGATCAGGTCCGGCGGCACGCTGAGGTACCCGAGGTCCCGGGCGATTCCCATATTGCGCACCATCGACCGGCCGATGAAGGCCACCCGGCGCCCGTGCAACGCGGCGGCGTCGAGCACCTGCTGCACTCGGTGCACGTGGCTCGCGAAGCAGGCGACGATGACCCGCCGACGTGCGGCCCGGAGCACCTCGTCGAGGACCGGCCGGATCTCGCGCTCGCTGGTGACGAACCCGGGGATCTCGGCGTTGGTGCTGTCGCTCATCAGCAGGTCCACGCCCTCCCGGCCGAGCCTGCCGAAACCGCCGAGGTCGGTGAGCCGGCCGTCCAGGGGCAGCTGGTCCATCTTGAAGTCACCGGTGTGCAGCACGAGCCCGGCCGCCGTCCGGATCGAGACCGCCAGCGCGTCCGGAATCGAGTGGTTGACCGCGAAGAACTCGCACTCGAACGGCCCGAAGCGGACGACGTCACCCTCGGCGACCACCCGCGCTTCGGGCACGATCCGATGCTCGGTGAGCTTTCCCCGGAGGAAGGCGAGCGTGAGCTTGGAGCCGACGATCGGCAGGCCCCGACGCTCCCGGAGCAGGTACGGCACGCCACCGATGTGGTCCTCGTGGCCGTGCGTGACGATGACCGCCTCGACATCGGCCAACCGGTCTCGGATGTAACCGAAGTCGGGAAGGATGAGGTCTACTCCGGGCTGCTCGTCCTCCGGGAACAGCACGCCGCAGTCGACGATCAGCAGCCGGCCGGCGTGCTCGAAGACCGTCATGTTGCGGCCGATCTCCCCGAGCCCGCCCAGCGCAACGATGCGCAGGCCGCCCGTCGGCAGAGCAGGTGGCGCTCCCAGCTCGGGGTGCGGGTGGCTCACCGCTGCGCCGCCGAACCGGGAACCTCGACGCCGGCGGCCAGCAGGTCCAACCGCAGAAGGTCGATCTCCGACTCGGTCGCGTCGACCAGCGGCGGGCGCACCGGGCCGGCCGGCTGGCCGAGCAGCGTCAGAGCCGCCTTGGCGAGGATTGCCCCCTGGGTTCGGAACATGCCGGTGTAGATCGGCAGGAGCTCCCGGTGGATGTTCGCGGCCCGGGTGAATTCCCCGGCCCCGAAGGCCGAAACCAGTTCGACCAACCGGCCCGCGACCACATGCCCGACGACGCTGACACAGCCGACCGCCCCGATTGAGAGCAGCGGCAGGTTGAGCACATCGGTTCCGGAGTAGTACGCGAGGGACGAGCGGGCAAGCACCCAAGACGACGCCTCGAGGTCATCCTTCGCATCCTTGACCGCCACGATCCGCTCGTGCTCCCCAAGGCGGACCAGGGTGTCGGTCGCGACCGCGACGCCGGTGCGTCCGGGGATGTCGTAGATCATGACCGGCAGCCCGGTTGCATCGGCGATCGTCGTGAAGTGCTGGTACAGCCCGGCCTGCGGGGGCTTGTTGTAGTAGGGCGCGACGACGAGAAGTCCGTGCGCGCCGGCCTTCTCCATCAGCCGGGCCTGCGCGACGCTGTGCGCGGTGTCGTTCGTGCCCGCGCCGGCGACGACCTGAGCCCGGTCGCCCACCGCCTCGACGACGGCGCGGACCAGCCGCTCTTTCTCCGCGTCTGTCGTGGCCGGCGACTCACCGGTCGTACCGTTGAGAACGATCCCGTCGTTGCCGGCGTCCACCAACCAGCCGGCCAGCCGTACGGCACCGTCGAGGTCAAGGGCGCCGTCCGGCGTGAACGGGGTGATCATGGCCGTCAGAACGCGGCCGAAGACGGTCATGGCCCCCACGCTACCGAGTCCGACCCGGAAGCCCCCAAGCCGCGGGGCCGCGATTCGGTTGCCGGTAACCGACGGCGACCGCAGGCGCTAGGGGGCGACCCGACCGCAGGCGCAGAACGAGGCGTAGGTGAGTGGCATGTGCGCCGCGAAGATCTGCTCGATCTGCTCGGCGACCATCTCGATCTCCCGTTGCGGGAAGGACGGGAAGGTCGCGTCCGGGCTGCTCATCCGCAGCGACAGGAAGTTCATGATCGCCCGGGCGTTCCCGGTCGCATACATGGAGGAGTAGGTGGACACCGGCAGCACGGCTCGCGCAACCTCACGGGCGACCCCGGCCTCGAGCATCTCCTCGTAGGCCGCGTAGGCGGTGCGGCAGACATGCTCGATCGCCTCACGGGTGATCTTGTACTGCTCGGCCGAGCCGGGGACGAAGTTGTACGCGCCGGCCTTGCCCTCCTGCACCAGGTGTCGGTTCTCGTCAGGCACGTAGAACACGGGCTCAAGCCGCCGGTAGCGGCCCGACTCCTCGTTGTAGCTGAAGGTGCGGTGCCGCATGAACTCGCGGAACACGAAGATCGGGGCGCTGACCCGAAAAGTGAAGGTCGAATGCTCGAACGGGGATCCGTGCCGGGAGCGCATGAGGTAGCGGATCAGGCCGGCGGATCGTTCCGGGTCCTCATGCACCGCCTCGATCGAGGCCTCACCGGCGGTGGAGACCCGGGCCGCCCAGACCACGTCCGAGTCCCCGGCGCTCGCCTTGACCAGCTCGACCCCGACGTCGCTGCGAAAGCGTGGATCCATGCTCACCGTCGCGACGATAGCCGGATCGCCCGCGCCCGCCTGCACGCCACGCCCGTGACCGGTTGGCCTCCCATGCCGCTCGCGCCAGCCGGCCCGGCGGCACCCTGATCGTCGACGACGACTAGCCTCACCTGTCGTGCCCGACGCCACGGTCCGGCCCGCCCGTCCGGCCGACGCCGAGGCGATGTGCGCGGTCCAGCTGCGATCCTGGGCCGGCCTCGACCTAGACCCGACCGAGGTAACCATCCGCTGGCGGGAGGCCGTCGCGGCACCCCCGTCGCCGAGGCACCGGGTGCTCGTAGCGCTCGAAGGTGTGGACGTCGTCGGGTTCGCCGCCTTCGGACCCGCCCTCGACGAGGATCTCGACCCTGCCACGGTCGCCGAGCTCTACATCCTGGTCGTGGATCCGGACCGCCGGGGGGCCGGCCACGGAAGCCGGCTGCTCGCCGCGTCGATCGAGCTGCTGCGAACCGAGGGCGTGATCACTGCGGTCAGCTGGCTGCGCGCCGGGGAGACCGGGTTCGCCGAGCAGACCGGGTGGGCCGCCGACGGAGCGCGACGTGAAGTACAAGCCAACCCTCCGTTGGCGCAGGTCCGGCTGCACACGGCGCTGCTTTGAGTAGCGCTTGGCTCCTTCGCGCGGGTCAGGCCCCGCTCGCCGCAGCCCGGGGCCGGCGCAGGAACAGGGCGACCACGACCGCCGCGTACCCGGCGTAAGTGAGGACCTGTAGCAAGGTCGGCGACTCCGCGTAGCCGAAAAAGGAATGCAGGACGTCACCGAGGGTCGTGGTCTCGCGCAGCACGCTCCCGCTGTGCCAAAGCGGTCGGGTGAGGAACGGCAGCCAGCCCAGGCGTTGGAAGTTCTCCACGGCGTCGACGAGCAGGCCAGCGGCGAACAAGGTCAGCAGGGTGCCGACCGTGCTGAAGAACCGGGCGAGGTTGATCCGGTGACCTAGCCGGTAGATAACGAACGCGATCGCCAAGGCGACGAGCAGCCCGGCCAGGCCGCCGCCGAGCAACCGGGCCCGGCTGGTCGAGAAGGCGATCGCCAGGGTGAACACGGCGGTCTCGACGCCTTCGCGGCCGACCGCCTGGCCGGCGAGAACGGACAGCCCGATCCGCGTCCGCCCGCTCACCGCGCTGTCCACCCGGCCGCGGAGCTCGGCGGAAAGGTGCCGGGCGTGGCTTCGCATCCAGAACGTCATGTAGGTCAGGACGGCAGCCGCGCTCAGGTAGGTGCAGGCTTCGACGATCGACTGCACCCTGGTATCGGCGTAGGTGCGGATCGTGAGGTAGACGGCGACGCCGGCGAGGGCCGCCAGCCCGAGCGCCACCCCGACTCCGATCGCGATGTCGCGGAACAGATCCCGGCGCCCGATCCGGTTGAGGTAGGCGAGGATGATCGCGACGATCATGCTCGCCTCGACGCCCTCGCGAAGGAAGATCACGAAAGCGGCGACCATGCAACTTAGGGTAACCTAACTCGATGAGTAAGGGCATGGTGGCACCGGCGACGGCACTGGCACCGGCGCCGGCCAGCGCGACCGCCGGCGTCGCCCGCTACCTCGAGGCGATCTTCTACCTCCGCGCCGAGGGCCTGCCCCCGCGGCCAGCTCGGCTCGCGGACTGGCTCGGCGTGAGCGCGCCGACGGTGAGCGAGGCGGTTCGCCGGCTGGCCAGGGACGAGCTCGTCGAGGCCGCTCCGAACCAGCCCATCGAATTCACGGCCAAGGGAGCGGCGACCGCCGGAGCGGTCGTCCGCCGGCATCGGGTGCTCGAACGCTGGCTGACCGGCGAGCTGGGACTGGACTGGGTGACCGCCGACGAGGAGGCCCACCGACTGGCGAACGACGTCTCCGACCTCGTCCTGGAACGCCTGCATGAGCGGCTCGGCCGGCCCTCGACCTGCCCGCACGGCAACCCGATCCCGGGCGAACCCCAGCCCCGGCTCGATCTGGTCAACCTGCCTGACCTCGCGGTGGGCCGGCCGGCGACGGTGGTCCGGATCTCCGAGCTGGCCGAGCACGACGCGCCCCAGGTGCTCCGGCTCCTCCAGGCCCGCGGCCTGGTCCCGGGAGTTCGGGTGAAGTTGCGGGCGGCGCCGCCGGCCGCCGACGTCGTGGAGGTCGAGACCGGCGAGGCGAGCGTGCATCTTGCAACCCAGGTAGCCCGCGCGGTCTGGGTGACGACCTCGACCTAGAGGTCGAGGAGCGACTCCAGGCCCACGGTCAGCCCGGGGCGCCCGCCGACCGAACGGACGGCCAGCAGGACCCCCGGCATGAACGAGGCGCGGTCGAGCGAGTCGTGCCGGATGGTCAGGATCTCCCCCGCCGCCCCGAGCAGCACCTCCTGGTGCGCCACCAGGCCCGATAGCCGGATCGAGTGCACCGGCACCCCGTCGACCGTCGCGCCGCGCGCACCGGGCATGGCGTCGCCGGTCGCGTCCGGCGCGGGGCCGAGGCCGGCCGCCCGGCGGGCCTCGGCGACCAGCTCAGCCGTCCGGCGGGCGGTTCCGCTCGGGGCGTCCGCCTTCCCCGGGTGGTGCATTTCCACGATCTCCACGGACTCGTAGAACCGGGCGGCCTGCACCGCGAAGCTCATCATGAGCACCGCCCCGATCCCGAAATTCGGCGCTACGACCACCCCGAGACCGGGGGCCGCCTCGAGCCACGCGGCCAACTCCGCGAGCCGTTCGGCGCTGAACCCGGTGGTGCCGACGACGACATGCCGCCCCGCGTCCAAGCACCAGCGCAGGTTGTCCATGACCGCGTCCGGCTGGGTGAAGTCGACGATGACCTCACCGGCCCGGAGCGGGTCCCGGTCCTCCCCGACGTCGACGGCGGCGACGAGCTCGAGGTCGGCAGCGGCGTCCAGTGCCCGGCACACCTCGATGCCCATCCGCCCGCGGGCACCGAGCACGCCGACCCGAATCACCTAGGCCACCGCCGCGGTGAAGTCGTGCTGGTCGAACGGACCGATCACGGCCAGGCCCAGTGGGCGGGACAGGACGTCCCGCGCCACGTCGTGGACGTCCGCGGCGGTGACGCCCTCGATGTTCGCGAGGATCTCGTCCACCGTGCGGAGCTCGCCGTAGACCAGCTCGCTCTTGCCGAGGCGGCTCATCCGGGATCCGGTGTCCTCCAGTCCGAGCACGATGCCCCCGGCCAGCTGGCCCTTGCCCCGCGCGATCTCGTCGGCCGCCAGTCCGTTCCGGGCGACTCGTTCGAGCTCGGCGCGGCACAGGGCGAGAACCTGGTCGGCCTTGGCCGGTAGACAGCCGGCGTAGACACCGAATAGCCCGGTGTCGGCGTAGTGGGACGCGTAGCTGTAGACCGAGTACGCGAGTCCGCGCTTTTCCCGGATCTCCTGGAACAGCCGGGAGGACATCCCGCCACCCAGGGCACCGTTGAGCACGCCCAGCGCGAACCGGCGCGGATCCGTTCGGGGCAGGCCCTCGCCCCCGAGCAGCAGATTGGCCTGCTCGGTCGGTCGCCGGACCACCCGCACCGCCGGCCGGGTGCTCGGTGGCGCGACTCCGGCCCGCGGGAGTGCCGGCTCGGCCTCGGCGCCGTCGGCGAGCCCGGCCCGCTCGAAAGCCGCGCGGATCAGCTTGACCAACCGAGCATGGTCCAGGTGCCCGGCGGCGGCGGCCACCAGTTGCTCCGGGCGGTAGCGGCGCCGGTAATGCCCGGCGATCGCGGTCCGGCTCAGCTTGCCGATGCTCGCGACCGATCCGAGGACCGGGCGACCGAGCGGCGCATCTCCCCACACCGCGTCGGCGAACGCATCGTGCACCGCGTCCCCCGGGTCGTCCTCGTGCATGGCGATCTCTTCGAGGATGACCCCTCGCTCGGAATCGACGTCGGTGGCCCGAAGCAGGGACCCGACCACCATGTCGACAACCACGTCTACGGCGAGGGGCAGGTCGGCGTCGAGGACCCGCGCGTAGAAGCAGGTGTACTCCTTGCCGGTGAACGCGTTGAGCTCACCACCGACCGCGTCGAGGGCGGCCGAGATGTCGAGGGCGCTGCGCCGCCGGGTGCCCTTGAACAACAGGTGCTCGAGGTAGTGCGACGCCCCGGCCAACGCCGGGGTTTCATCCCGCGAGCCGACGCCGACCCACAGCCCGAACGCCACCGAGCGCACGCCGGGGACGGCCTCGGTGATCACCCGCACGCCGCTCGGTAGCAGGGTCCGCCGGATCAGGCCGCCCCCGGTGCCGGCGATCAGGGTCCGGGTGGTTCCGGGACGTTGGAACCCCGGACCCAGACTTGTCGCCACCTATTCGGCAGGCGCCGCGGCCGGCTCCTCGGCCGGTGCCGCGGCCGGTGCCGCGGCCGGCTCCTCGGCCGTCACCGGGACGAGCGAGAGCTTGCCACGGGGATCGATCTCGGCCACCTCGACCTGTACCTTGTCGCCCACCTTGAGCACGTCCTCGACGTTGTCCACCCGCTTACCGCCGGACAGTTTGCGCAGCTGCGACACGTGCAGCAGGCCGTCCTTGCCCGGGGTGAGCGAGACGAACGCGCCGAAGTTCGTGGTCTTGACCACCGTGCCCAGATAACGTTCGCCGACTTCCGGCATCGTCGGGTTGGCGATCGCATTGATCCGGGCCACCGCCGCCTCCGCCTTGGGCCCGTCGATCGCCCCGACGTAGATGGTGCCGTCGTCCTCGATCGTGATGTCGGCGCCGGTCTCTTCCTGGATCTGATTGATCATCTTGCCCTTCGGACCGATCACCTCGCCGATCTTGTCGACCGGGATGCGGATCGTCACGATGCGCGGGGCGAACGGCGACATCTCTGCCGGTCCGTCGATCGCTTCGTGCATCACGTCGAGGATGGTCATCCGGGCATCGTGTGCCTGCCGGAGCGCGGCGCCGAGCACCGACGCCGGAATCCCGGTGAGCTTGGTGTCGAGTTGAAGCGCGGTGACGAAATCGCGGGTGCCGGCGACCTTGAAGTCCATGTCCCCAAACGCGTCCTCCGCACCGAGGATGTCGGTCAGCGTCACGTACTCGCCGCCCTCATGCACCAGGCCCATCGCAATTCCCGCCACCGGAGCCGCCAGCGGGACACCCGCGTCGAGCAGCGAGAGCGTGGACGCGCACACCGAGCCCATCGAGGTCGACCCGTTCGAGCTGATCGCCTCGGAGACGACCCGGATCGCGTACGGGAACTCCTCCTTGGTCGGGAGCACCGGGAGCAGTGCACGCTCGGCGAGCGCGCCGTGCCCGATCTCGCGACGCTTCGGCGAGCCGACCCGGCCGGTCTCACCGGTCGAGTAGGGCGGGAAGTTGTAGTGGTGCAGGTAACGCTTGCGGTTCTCCGGCGACAACGTGTCGATCATCTGCTCCATCCGGGGCATGTTCAGCGTCGCCGCGTTGAGGATCTGCGTCTCGCCCCGCTCGAACAGGCTGGACCCGTGCGCCCGCGGGATCACCCCGACCTCCGCGGCGAGCTGGCGGATGTCCCCCGGCCCGCGGCCGTCGATCCGGACCTGCTCGCCGATGATCCGCTCACGGACGAGCTGCTTGGTGAGCGAACGGAAGGCCGGACCGATCTCCTTGTCACGCCCGTCGAAGTCGCCGATCACCTTCTCCTTGGCCAGCGCCTTCACCCGGTCCAGTTCGGTCTCACGGTCCTGCTTGTCGGCGATCGTCAGCGCCTTGGCCAGGTCGTCACGAACCGCGGAGCTGACCGCCTCGAAAACGTCGTCCTGGTAGTCCAGGTAGAGCGGGAACTCGCGGGTCGGCTTGGCCGCCCGGGACGCCAGATCGCTTTGCGCGGCGCAGAGCGCACGCAGGGCGGGCTTGGCGGCCTCGAGGCCGCTGGCCACCACGTCCTCGGTCGGGGCCGGCGCCCCGTCGCGGACCAGGGAGATCGTCGAGGTGGTCGCCTCCGCCTCGACCATCATGATCGCGACATCTCCGTCGTCGAGCGCCCGGCCCGCGACGATCATGTCGAAGGTCGCCCGCTGGAGCTCGTGGTGGCTGGGGAACGCCACCCATGCCCCATCGATGTGCGCGACGCGGACGCCGGCGATCGGCCCGGTGAAGGGCAGCCCCGCAAGCAAAGTCGAGCAGGCGGCGGCGTTGATCGCCAGCACGTCATAGAGGTGGTCCGGGTCGAGCGAGAGGATGGTCGCGACGACCTGGATCTCGTTGCGCAGCCCCTTGGCGAAGGACGGCCGCAGCGGCCGGTCGGTGAGCCGGCAGGTCAGGACGGCGTCCTCGCTGGGCCGACCCTCCCGGCGAAAGAACGAGCCCGGGATCTTCCCGGCCGCGTACATCCGCTCCTCGACGTCGACGGTCAGCGGGAAGAAGTCGAGATTCTCCTTCGGCGCCTTAGAGGCGGTCGTCGCCGAGAGCACCATAGTGTCGCCGAAGCGGACGACGACCGACCCGGCGGCCTGCTGGGCCAGCCGGCCGGTCTCGAAGCGGATCGTACGGGAGCCGAGCGGGGTTTCGACGATCGCTTCGGCGTGGTGGACACTTTCCTGGCCCATGGGCGCAACCTCCTGCGGTGGACGGAACCGCCGTGGCGCCTGCGGGTTGCGGGCCGGTCTTCGATCGAAGCGCCCGGGGGGTCACCCACCCGAGGGCCACTACCGAGGACCGGCGCTCGCCCCCTGTCGGCGGCGTTGCGAGCGGCTCCGGTGAGGACACCGGCCCGCGGTGCGGGCCGGCGGTACTACGTCGGACCCGCTGCTACCGGCGCAAGCCGAGACGCTCGATGAGCGCGCGGTAGCGGCTGATGTCCTTTTCCGACAGGTAGTGCAGCAGCCGGCGGCGGCGACCCACGAGCAGGAGCAACCCCCGGCGGCTGTGGTGATCGTGCTTGTGCAGCTTGAGATGCTCGGTGAGGTCGTTGATCCGCCGGGAGAGCATCGCGACCTGCACTTCGGGCGAGCCGGTGTCGTTCTCGACGGTGGCGTACTCGCGCATGATGTCCTGCTTGACGGCGGCGTCGAGAGGCACGGAACTCCTTTCGGGCGGTGCGGCTAGGTGCGACTAGGTCCGGCCGGGTGCGGCTGGGTGCGGCTCGGTACTTAGCACCCGAGCAGAACAGGGCTCACCCTCCGGCATGGTCGCCGGTGGGTGTCACGGTATCACCCGGCGGCCCGCGGCCCGCCCAGCCAAGTGCGTCCCGGGTCCGCGCGACATCGTCGTCGATCGCGGCCACCAGCGACTCGGCGGAGTCGAAGGTCCGGGTCTCCCGGAGCCGGGACACGAAGTCCAGAGCCACGTGCTCGCCGTAGACGTCGACCTCGACATCCAGCAGGTAGGCCTCGACCTTGCGCTCGCGACCCTGGAATGTCGGGTTGGTGCCGATCGAGATCGCCGCCGGCCAACGGTCGGCCCGGCGCCCGCACCAGCCCGCGTAGATCCCGTCAGCCGGCACCGCGGGGTAGGGCGTCAGCTCGACGTTGGCGGTCGGGAAACCCAGGCCGCGGCCGCGCCCGTCCCCGCGGACCACGATCCCCTCGATCCGGTGCGGGCGGCCGAGCGCTTCGGCGGCCGCGGTGACGTCCCCGGCGTCGACGCAGGCCCGCACGTAGGTCGAGGAGAGGGTCGTCTCGGCCTCCCCGGCCTGAAGGCCGACCCCGTCGACGCCGAACCCGAACCGGCGCCCGAGTTCAGTGAGCTGGGCAACGTCGCCGGCGGCCCGGTGCCCGAACCGGAAGTTCTCCCCCACGACGACAGCGGCGACGTGCAGATGCTCGACGAGCACCGTGTGGGCGAACTCAGCGGGCGAGAGCCGGGAGAACTCGAGGGTGAAGGGCAGGACGAGCAGCGCGTCGACGCCCAGCCCTTCGATCAGCTCCGCCCGGTGCCGGGGGGTGGTGAGCAGCGCCGGATGAGTGCCCGGTCGGACAACCTCGCTGGGGTGCGGATCGAAGGTGACCACCACGGTCGGCATGCCGGCCTTGCGGGCGCGGGCGACCGCCCGCTCGATGATGACCCGGTGCCCCCGGTGAACCCCGTCGAAGACGCCGATCGTGACTACGCAACGCCCCCAGCCGGGGGGCACCGAGTCGAGGCCTCGCCAGCGCTGCACGGCTAGAGGGTGCCAGAGCCGGCGAAGACGACGAGCGGACGGGCTGCCCCATCCCGGTCCGCGACCAGGGCGAGAACCGCCCCATCCGGGCCGAACACCCCGACCGGCCCGGGCCCGACCGGGGGGAGCGGGACCCCGTGCGAGATCAGCCGGGCGGCTTCCTCGTCGACGTCGACCCGCGGGAAGGTGGCCGCGACCACCTCGCCCAGCGGCAGGACCGAGAGCTCCGCGCCCAACGGGTGCGCCGCATCGAGCGTGAAGCCGGCCACCCGGGTCCGGCGCAGCGCGCTGAGGTGGCCACCGACCTCGAGGAGCACGCCGAGATCGCGGGCGATCGCCCGGATGTAGGTCCCGGTCGAGCAGTCCACCTCGAGGTCCAGCTCGGTGCTGTCCCCGTCGCGGCGCAACTCCCGCAGCTCGAGGCGGTGGACGGTGACCCGGCGGGCAGCCAGCTCGACCCGCTCACCGGCCCGGGCCCGCGCGTAGGCCGGCCGACCGGCGAGCTTGACCGCGCTGAACGCCGGTGGGACCTGCTCGATCGGCCCGGTGAGCCGGGCCAGCGCCGAACCGATCGCCGCCTCGCTCACCGCTCCGGCCGGCTTGATCTCGACGACCTCGCCCTCGGCGTCGTCGGTGGTCGTCGACGCCCCGAGGCGAACCGTGGCGGTATACGACTTGTCGGCGGCCGCGAGATGGCCGAGCAGCCGGGTCGCCCGGCCGATCCCGACCAGCAGGACCCCCGTCGCCATCGGGTCCAGCGTGCCGCCATGGCCGACCCGGCGGGTGCCCGCAAGCCGGCGGATCCGGGCGACCACGTCATGGGAGGTGCAGCCGGCAGGCTTGTCCACCACGACCAGACCGTCGATCACCGGTCCCCCGCCATCGCCGGACGCGGGCAGGATCACCGGGCTGCGGCGAGGGCCTGGCGCAGCCCGTCCATCGTCGCGTCGAGCCCATCCGCGGATGTGTAGCCGGCCGCGAAGCGGTGGCCTCCACCGCCCAGCCCGGCGCACACCCCCCCGACGTCGACCGCGCCCTTGGACCGGGCTGACACCTTGAAACCGCCGTCTCGGTCGCCCTTGCAGACCACCGCCACGTCGGCCTCCGCGGTGGTGCGTACCAGATCGATCAGCCCCTCGATCTCGTCCAGCCCAACCCCGAACCGGACCAGGTCGGCCGCGGTCGTGTGGGTCCAGACCAGGCCGTGCCCGGCGGCCGCTTCGGGCTCGAGCCGGGCCCGGGACAACGCGGTTCCGAGCAGCCCGATGCAACCGAAGGAGTTCGTGTCCCAGACCGCCCGGGCGATCAGCTCGTGGCGGATCCCCGTGGCGAGCAACCGGGCGGCCAGCTCGTGCACGGCAGGCGTGGTCGAGACGAACTTGAACGAGCCGGTGTCCGTGGTCAGCCCGGTGTAGAGACAGCAGGCGATGTCGGCGTTCAGCACCACACCGAGCCGGTCGACGAGTTCGGCGACGATCACCGCGGTCGCCGCGGCGGCGTCGTCGACGAGCCGCGTCCGACCGAAGCCGTCGCCCCGGACGTGGTGGTCGACAACGATGACCTCACCGGCCGAGTCGACCAGCTCCGCGAGCCGGCCAAGCCGGTCCCGGCTGCTCGTATCGAAGGTGACGAGAACCTCCGGTGATCCGGGGATCGCCGCGGGAGGCACCAACAGGTCCTGACCCGGCAGGAACGCGTAAGCGCGTGGAACGCGAAACGGCTCGTCACCGAACGAGCAGAAGACCGGCCGGTCGAGCGCCCGCAGGGCGAGGCCGGCCGCGAGCATCGACCCCAGGGCATCTCCGTCCGGTGCGACGTGACAGGCCAGGACTATGGACTCCGCCCCGGCGAGGGTGCCGACGACGTGCGACCACAGCTCCTCGGGCAGGTTCGGGGCGGCTGTCACATCGGGTCCGACTCGTCCGCGGGCTGGGTGTCGATCACCGGACCCCCTCGGTACGGGTCGGGATCACCGGCCGGAACCGCGTTCGAGGCCGCCCGCGCAACTTCGGCATCGGCGGCCCGGGCTACCGCGATCAGTTCGCTGATGTGCGCAGCGGTGTCGGGGACGGCGTCGAGGACGAAGGTCAGGGTGGGGGCGTAGCGGACCCCGGTCTGGCGACCCACCTCGGCCCGAAGCACGCCCTTCGCGCTCTCCAGGGCGAGCGAGGTACCGGCCCGGTCGATCGCCGAGCCGAGGACGGTGTAGAAGACGGTCGCTTCGCGCAGGTCGGGCGTGACACGCGCGTCCGTGACCGTCACCATGCCGAGCCGGGGATCTTTGACTCCGAGCTCGATGGTGCTCGCGACGATCTCCCGGATTCGCCCGGCGAGCCTCCGCGCCCGCGCGACGTCGGTCACTGCCGCCTCCTCACCTGTCGTCGTCGGCCCCGTAGAGGCGCCGGTGGGCCGAGAGCAACTCGATCTCCGGTCGTCCCGCGACCAGCCTTTCGCACGCATCGAGCACCTCGCCGCAATGCCGGGCGTCCGCCGCCACGACCGCCACCCCGAGCAGCGCCCGACGGTGCAGCTCGAGGTGGCCTGCTTCCGCCGCGGCCACCATGAAGCGCCGTTGCAACTCCGCCACGATCGGCCGAACCATTCCCCGCTTCTCCTTCAGCGACCGGCTGTCGCCGAGCAGGACGTCGAGGGCCAGGCTGCCCACGTACATCGGCGCTACCCGCGCGGCTTCTCGCGCATCTCGAAGGTTTCGATGACGTCCTCGACCTTGATGTCGTTGAACGATCCGAGGCCGATACCGCATTCGTAGCCTTCGGCGACCTCGCGGGCGTCGTCCTTGAACCTTCTGAGCGAGTCGATCGCCAGATTCTCCGCGACGACGACCCCGTCGCGGACCAGCCTGGCCTTGCTGCCGCGCACGATCGTCCCGGACCGGACGAGCGACCCGGCCACGTTGCCGATCTTCGGCACCCGGAAGACTTCACGCACTTCCGCGGTACCGAGCTGGACCTCCTCGTACTCCGGCTTGAGCAGACCGGTCAGTGCGGCTTCGACGTCCTCGATCGCCTGGTAGATGACCGAGTAGTAGCGGACGTCGACCCGCTCGCGCTCAGCCAGCTCGCGGGCCTTGCCCTCCGGCCGAACGTTGAACCCGAGGATGATCGCGTCCGAGGCCTTGGCCAGGTTGACGTCGTTCTCGGTGATCGCACCGACGCCACGGCCGATGATCCGCAACCCGACCTCTTCCCCGATGTCGATCTTGAGCAGCGAGTCCTCGACCGCCTCCACCGAACCGGACACGTCGCCCTTGAGGATGAGCCGCAGCTCGCTGATCTCACCCTCCTTGATCCGCTGAAGGACGTCCTCGAGGGTCATCCGCCCGCGCTGGGCCGCCAACTCGGCGTAGCGCTCGCGAGCCGCCCGACGTTCGGCTATCTGCCTGGCCACCCGGTCCTCGGGCACGACGAGGAAACTGTCGCCCGCACCGGGAACGCTGGTAAAGCCCAGCACCTGGACCGGGCGGGACGGGCCGGCCTTGTCGACCGGGTCGCCGTTCTCGTCGAGCATGGCCCGAACCCGGCCGAACGCCTCGCCGGCGACGATCGAGTCGCTTACCCGCAGGGTTCCGCGCTGGACGAGAACGGTGGCCACCGGACCGCGGCCGCGGTCCAGGTGCGCCTCGATCGCGACGCCCTGCGCGTCCTGGGTCGGGTTGGCCCGCAGGTCGAGTGCCGCGTCGGCGGTGAGCAGCACCGCTTCCAGCAGCTCGTCGAGGCCGATCCGGCTCTTCGCCGACACGTCGACGAAAAGCGTCTCACCGCCGTACTCCTCCGCGACCAGCCCGTACTCGGTGAGCTGCTGGCGCACCTTGGCCGGATTCGCGTCCTCCTTGTCGACCTTGTTCACCGCGACGACGATGGGGACATCGGCGGCCTGCGCGTGGTTGAGCGCCTCGATCGTCTGGGGCATCACCCCGTCGTCCGCGGCGACGACCAGGACCGCGATGTCGGTCACCTTCGCCCCACGGGCTCGCATGGCGGTAAATGCCTCGTGCCCGGGGGTGTCGATGAAGGTGAGCATGCGCTGGCTGCCGTCGCTCGTCGTGGCGTGCACCTGGTAGGCGCCGATGTGCTGGGTGATCCCGCCCGCCTCGCGGGCCACGACGTCGGTCTGCCGGATCGCATCGAGCAGCTTGGTCTTGCCGTGATCGACGTGGCCCATGACCGTGACCACCGGCGGACGCGAAACCAGGTCGTCCTCGCCGCCCTCGTTCTCCCCGTAGTCGATGTCGAAGGACTCGAGCAGCTCGCGATCCTCGTCCTCGGGACTGACCACCTGAACGTCGTATCCGAGCTCGTTCCCGAGCAGCTGGAGTGTCTCGTCGCTGCACGACTGGGTCGCCGTCACCATTTCGCCGATCTGGGTGAAGACCACCTGAACCAGCGAGCCGGGATTAGCCCCGATCTTGTCGGCGAAGTCGGCCAGGCTGGCCCCGCGCGGTAGGCGCAGCGCGTCCCCGTTCCCGCGGGGGACGACGACCCCCCCGATCGTCGGGGCCTGCATGTTGTCGAACTCTTGGCGACGCTGCTTCTTGGACTTCCGCCCGCGAACCGGCCCGCGCCCGCCCGGGCGACCGAAGGCGCCCTGCGTGGCAGCACCGCGCCCGCCACGACCACCCGGACCACCGGGGCGACCCCCGGGGGCGCCGCGGCCGGCTGGCGCGCCGGCCGCTCCGGCACCGGCTCCGGGGCCGGCACCACGGCCCGGAGCGCCCATGCCGCGCCCGGCTGCCCCGGGCCGACCGGCCTGCGGACGGGCACCGGGGAACATGCCGGGGGCCGGCCGGGGGCCGCCGGGTCCGGCGCCTGGGGAACGTTGTGGGTAGGAACCTGGCGCCGGCCGGGGTGGCATGCCGGGGACGCCGGGCCGCACGCCGGGTCGGGGCGGCATGCCCGGCGCGGGGGGCCGCAGGCCGGGCCGCGGAGCCACCGGTGCCATCCCGGTGCCGCCGGCGCTGGTGAACGGGTTGTTGCCGGGCCGAGGCGCGCCGGACGGTCGCGGAACAGCCGGGCGCGGGTGGGCGGCGGCGGGACGGATCCCGGGCTCGCCGGCCGGCGGGTCGATGGCCGGCGCGGCCGCCGGGAAAGGCGCGGCCGGCGCGGACTCGACCACCGTCGGTTCGGCGACCACCGGCGGCTCGGGGGCGACATCCGGCTTCGCGGCCTTGCCGCGGCCCTTTGCCGCAACCGGCGAAGCCGAGCCGTTGCCGGCCGGCTCTGGGACGCTCGGGAAGGCTTCCTTGAGCTTGCGGACCACCGGCGCCTCGACCGTCGAGGACGCCGAGCGGACGAACTCACCGAATTCCTGGAGCTTGGCCATGACGACCTTGCTCTCCACGCCGAATTCCTTGGCGAGCTCGTAGACCCGGACCTTGGCCACTCAGACTCCTTGTCCCACGGTCCGCGGGTCTGTCGCTCGCGAACCGACGTCCTAGCGCATGGCTGTGCTCATCGCTGACTCATCGAGCGCTCATCACGAACTCGACCCACTTCCCGTGCTCGTGCCTCCGACCGCTTTCCGGCCGCTCGCCCGCGCCCCCGCGACGTGGTCTCGGACCGCGCCGACATCGGGCGGCCGCGCGAGCCGGAGGGCCCGCACAAACGCCCGCCGCCGTTCGGCCTGGTCGAGACAGGCCGGGTCTGGGTGCAGGTGCGCGCCTCGACCCGGCGCCCGGCCCCGGGGGTCGACGACAAGCACGCCCCCGACCACCACGACACGCAGGAGATCGGACTTGGACGCTCGTTCCCGGCACCCCACACAGGTGCGGACCGGGAGCGCACGCCCTGTCACCTCGGGAGTCTAACCCGTTCGACGCCCGGGCGCGGCCCGGGCGCGGCCCGGGCGCGGCCCGGGCGCCGCCCGGGCGGTTCAGGCGTCGGTTGTCACCGGGCCGTCTTCGCCCACCGGGGCGTCGCCGAGCGGCCGCTCGGAGTCGGACCGGATGTCGATCCGCCAGCCGGTGAGCCGGGCCGCCAGCCGAGCGTTCTGACCCTCCCGGCCAATCGCCAGGGACAGCTGGTAGTCCGGCACGATGACCCGGGCGGCCCGATTCTCCAGATCGACGACGCGCACCTCGGAGACGTTCGCCGGGGACAGCGCGTGCCCGACGAACCGGGCCGGATCGGCATCCCAGTCGACGATGTCGATCTTCTCGCCGTGCAACTCGGCAACCACGGCCCGGACCCGGGCGCCGACTGGGCCGATGCAGGCCCCGCGGGCCCGGATGCCGGGCACCAGAGATCGCACGGCGATCTTGGTCCGGTGGCCGGCCTCGCGGGCGACCGCGACGATCTCGACCGAACCGTCGGCGATCTCGGGCACCTCGAGGGCGAACAGCTTGCGCACCAGATTGGGATGGGTCCGCGAGACGTTGATCGACGGCCCGCGCACGGTCTTGTGCACCTGCACGACGTAGACCCGCAGTCGGTCACCGTGCAGGTAGGTCTCCCCCGGCACCTGCTCGGAGACCGGCAGCACCGCCTCGACCTTGCCGAGGTCGACGAACACCGGGCGACGTTCACCGCGGACCTCCGGGCGAGGGTCGTGTTGCTGCACAACCCCGCTGACGATGTCGCCCTCCCGGCCGGCGTACTCACCGTAGGTGAGCTCCTGCTCGGCGTCGCGGAGCCGCTGGAGGATGACCTGCCGGGCCGTGGTCGCAGCGATCCGGGAGAAGCCCGGCGGGGTGTGGTCGAACTCGACCCCGAGCTCCTCGTCCGGACCAACCTCCCGCGCGAACACCGCGACCGCCCCGGTCTTGCGGTCGAGTTCGATCCGAGCGTGCTCGTAGGCGTCGTCCGCCCGCTGGTAGGCGGAGAGCAGGGCGACCTCGATCGCTTCGATGACCGTGTCGAAGGACACGTCCTTCTCCCGGGCCAGGCTCTTCAACGCCGCCATGTCGATGTTCACGGCGCGGGCTCCCCGGATGCGCGCTGGAACTCGACCTGAACCTGTGCGCGAGCTACCTCGTCGTAGCCGAGCCGCCGTGGCGATCCGGCCACGTCGATGACCATCCCCGCCTCATCGGCATCTACGACCCTGCCGACCAGATCCCCGCCGCCGGACAGCGCCACCCTGACCAGATGGCCGCGGGCTCGCCGCCAGTGCCGTGGGGCGACGAGCGGACGGTCGACCCCCGGCGAAGAGACCTCCAGGACGTAGCCGCCGGTACCCATGGCATCCGCGGCGTCTAGGGCCGCGGAGCTCGCCGCACTGACCCGGGCCACGTCGTCGAGGTCGACGCCGGCGTCGCCGTCGATCACTACCCGGACCAGCCGGCGGCGCCCGGCCGGGGTGACCCCGACATCTTCGAGGTCGTAGCCGTGCGCGGCCACCACCGGCTCGAGCAGTTCACGGAGCAGGTCGCGGGTCGAGGGCTTGGTCATCTCGCCGCCTCCCGTCCGGACCGACCGCGTTTATGGGTCAGCCTAGTCGCCGGGATGGCAGACTCCCGGCCGCGGAAAGGAGGCGCCTTGTCCCTGTCCCGGCGCGCGCTGCTCGCCGGCGCGATCGGTGTCGCCGCCGCCGGCTGCCACCGCGCCGTCCGACCGCCGCCCGCACCACCCCCGCCGATCCCGGATGCGCCCGCGCTGGCCGCCGCGGCGGACCGCGAGCGGGCGCTGATCGCTGGTTACGACGCCGTCCTCGCAACCCCGTTGGCGCCGGCGGCCCTGACCGCGTTGGCGGCTCTCCGGGCCCAGCACCTCGCGCACCAGGCGGCGATCGGCGTCGCCCAGTTACCCGCCCGACCTTCGTCTCTAACGACCCTCCCCGCCCTCACCGCACTGGAGCACGCCTCGGCCGTCGCGGCGCTGGCGAGTGTCGGCGCCGCCGTGGACCCGGCCCACGCCCAGCTGTTCGCCTCGATCGCCGGCAGCGAGGCGAGTCACGCCGTGGTGCTCGCCGCCCTGGCCGCGCCATGACCGCTCAGGTCGCCGCGCTCCAGGCGGCGCTCGTCGCTGAGGCGGCGGCCAGCTACGGCTACGGGGTCGTCGGGGCCCACCTGACCGGCAGTCTGGAACAGTTGGCGGCTTCCGCGCTCGCGACCCACACCGGTCGGGCCGACCGGTTGGCCGAGCTGCTCCGCCGCGACGGGGCCCGGCCCGGACCGGTCCCCCCGGCCTTCGCGCTGCCGTTCCCGGTCACCGGCCCGGCGTCCGCCCTCGAGCTCGCCGAGCAGCTCGAGGACGGCACGGCCGGGGTCTACTACGACCTGATCGGGAGCACCGCGAACCCGGGGCTGCGCGAATTCGCCGCCGAAGCCCTGGTCGATGCCGCCGGCCGGGCGGCCCGCTGGCGCGCCGCGACGGGCCCTTTCGACCCCGGCGTCACCACCTCGTTCCCGGGGCGCGAGGCCCCCTGAGAAGCCCAGGGGCTTGCTCAGAACAGGACCGACATGAAACGGCCGACCTCGGCGAAGCCGACCCGATCGTAGGCCCGACGGGCGATGTCGTTGAAGTCGTTGACGTAGAGGCTGACCACCGGCGCCAGCGACGCCTGGGCCTGCGCGACGACCGCCGCCATGCCGTGGCTGCCAAGTCCGCGGCCGCGCAGCTCCGGGTCGACCCACACCCCCTGCACCTGGCAGGCGTCGCGCGCCAGCGCACCGATCTCAGCCTTGAACACGACCCGGCCATCGTCGATCCGGGCGAAGGCCCGGCCCTGGCCGATCAGCTCGGCGATCCTCGCGCGGTACAGGGCGCCGCCGTCCGCCGCAACCGGGGAGACCCCCACCTCCTCGGTGAACATGGCGATGCAGGCCGGGAGCAGGATGTCCAGCTCCTCGAGCCGCACCGGGCGCACGGCAGGATCACCGGCCAACCGCGGCGGTCGGCCGATGGTCAGCAGCGGCTGGCGCTCCCGGACCTCGCGCGGCCGCCCCCAGGACGGCCCGAGCAGTCGCCAAAGCGGCGCCACCATCTCGGCCGGCCCGACGATCGACGAGCAACGCCGACCCTGCCGACGGGCCCGGTCGGCGAACGCCCGGATCGCCGCGTCGTCAGCACCGACCGGGACCAGGTTGGCTCCGGCGTAGCAGAGCGCGGACAACCGGCCGTCGCCCGGGTGTCCCCACACCTCGGCGCCGAGCCGCCAGGGGTCAAGGCCGACCGCGTCGATCCGGGAGCGGACGAAGACGTTGGCGATCGGATCGCGGTCGAGCAGATCGAGCGCGACCGGCAGGTCCCGGTCGTCCAGCACCCGCAGTGGCACGGTTCGCAACATCGGGTCAGCGCTCCGTCTCAGCTGACCGAGACGGCCGGCTCTCCCGAGGCCACCCCGGCGGCCTCCATCTCGGCAGCGATCTTCAGCGCCTCCTCGATGAGGGTCTCGACGATGGCCGCCTCCGGAACGGTTTTCACGACCTGCCCCTTGACGAAGATCTGCCCCTTACCGTTACCGGAGGCGACCCCGAGATCGGCCTCTCGAGCCTCCCCGGGTCCGTTGACGACGCAGCCCATCACGGCAACCCGGATCGGGACGGTCATCCCCTCCAGGCCGGCCTGGACCTGTTCGGCGAGGGTGTAGACGTCGACCTGAGCCCGTCCGCAGGACGGGCAGGACACGATCTCCAACCGGCGCTGCCGCAGGCCGAGCGACTCGAGGATCGCCAGCCCGACCTTGACCTCCTCGACCGGGGGGGCCGACAGCGAGACCCGGATCGTGTCGCCGATCCCCTCGGCGAGCAGCGCGCCGAAGGCGACGGCGGATTTCACCGTGCCCTGGAAGGTCGGCCCGGCCTCGGTGACGCCGAGGTGCAGCGGGTAGTCGCACCGGGCGGCGAGCAGCCGATAGGCCTGGATCATCACCACCGGGTCGTGGTGCTTGACCGAAATCTTGAGGTCACGGTAGCCGTGCTCCTCGAACAGCGACGCCTCCCACAGCGCGGACTCGGCGAGCGCCTCCGGCGTGGCCTTGCCGTACTTATCCAGCAGGCGCTTGTCGAGCGAGCCGGCGTTGACTCCGATGCGGATCGGGATTCCGGCGTCGCCCGCGGCCTTCGCGATCTCCCCGATCCGGTCGTCGAACTTCTTGATGTTTCCGGGGTTGACCCGGACCGCGGCACATCCGGCGTCGATCGCGGCGAACACGTACCGCGGCTGAAAGTGGATGTCGGCAATGACCGGGATCTGCGAGTGCTTCGCGATCTCGCCCAGCGCCTCGGCGTCGTCGGTGTCCGGCACGGCGACCCGGACGATCTCGCAGCCCGCGGCGGTCAGCTCGGCGATCTGCTGAAGGGTGGCGTCGACGTCCGCGGTCTTCGTCGTCGTCATCGACTGCACGGAGACCGGCGCGCCACCGCCGACCGGGACCCGCCCGACATGGATCTGCCGACTCTCCCGGCGCGGCGCGAGCGGCGGCGGCGGGATCGGCGGCATCCCGAGCGGGATCGAGGTCATGGCTCCTATCCGGAGAGGTTGAGCGGGTGGGCGATGTCGGCGTAGAGCAGAACCGCCGCGACCCCGACGAACAGCACGACGAAAGCGTACGTGAGCGGCAGGACCTTGTTGATGTCGACGCGACCGGGATCCCCACGGCGCAGCAGCCGGTACAGCCGGCGGCGCAGGCCCTCGAAGGCCAGGATCGCGATGTGGCCGCCGTCGAGTGGCAGCAGCGGAAGCAGGTTGAAGATGCCGATGAAGAAGTTGAGCTGCGCCATGATCGAGAGGAACTGACCGACCCTGAGGTGCAGCGGTACCCGGGAGGCACTGGCGATCTGCCCGCTCACGTTGGCCACCCCGAGGACGCTGAGCGCGCCGTTCGGACTGCGCTTGCCGGCCAGGTCTTCGCGCAGCGTGGATGGCAGGCTGGCGAGGGCCTTCCCGGTGGCGCTCAGGTAGAAGCCGAGCGAACCGAACGTGCGGGGCACCGCCGCCAGTGGGCCGTACGTCGGATACACCCCGGTCGCGGAGACCGCGATCCCGATCCGGCCGATCGTCCCGTTCCCCTGCCGAACGGCCACGGGCGTGACGCTCACCGCGACCCGGGCGCCGTGGCGGATCACCGTCAGCCCGAGCGGACGGCCGACGTGGGAGGTCACCGCGCCCGTCAATTGGGTCGGGTCCGTGAGCGGATGCCCGTCCACAGCGACGATCCGATCGCCCGCGAGCAGCTTTCCCTGCGCCGGCGCGGCCGGCGCCCCGGGCGGGCAGCCCCGCTGGGTGTCACCGACCGTGACGCACGGGGTGACGCCGCCGACGGAGACCTGCTGCTGGGTCGAGGTGAAGTCACCGGCGAACACGAGCACCAGATAGGTAAGCAGGATCGCCAGCACGAAGTGCACGAACGAGCCGGCGGCGAGCACCACGACTCGCTGCCGGGCCGGCTGCTTGTAGAAGACCCGGTCCTCGTCGCCCGGTTCGACCGCCTCGAGCGGCGTCATCCCCACGATCTTGACGAAGCCGCCGGCCGGGATGGCCTTGATCCCGTACTCGGTTTCGCCGCGCCGGAACGACAAGAGGGTGGGCCCGAAGCCGACGAAGAATCGGGTCGCCTTCATGCCGTAGTGCTTCGCGGTCACGAAGTGCCCGGCCTCATGCAGCATGACCGAGGTGAGCAGCACGAACACGAAGGCGAGCACACCGACGGCGGTCATGCCTGGAACTCCTCGATCCGGGTGATCTCGCGGGCCCGCCGGCGGGCCCAGCCGTCGGCTTCTAGGACATCGGCAAGTCGCAGCCCGGACTGGTGGGGCAGGTGCTCGGCGACGACCCGCTCGACGGTGTCGACGATGTCGAGGAAGCCGAGCCGACCGGCGAGGAATGCGGCGACGCACACCTCGTTCGCCGCGTTGTACGCGGCCGGCAGGGTGCCGCCTCCGGCGCCGACCTCCCGGGCCAGCCGCACGGCCGGGAAAGTCTGCTCGTCGAGCGGCTCGAACTGCCAACAGGCCGCCGCGGTCCAGTCCAGCGCGGGGGCGGCGTCGGGCACCCGGTCCGGCCAGCCCAGGGCGAGCGCGATCGGCAGTCGCATGTCCGGAGGCGAGGCCTGCGCGATCGTCGCTCCGTCGCTGAATTCCACCAGCGAATGCACCACCGACTGCGGATGGACAACCACGTCGATCCGGTCCAGCGGGATCCCGAACAGCAGGTTCGCCTCGATCACCTCGAGACCTTTGTTCACCAGCGTCGCCGAGTTCACCGTTACCAGCGGGCCCATGTCCCACGTCGGATGCGCGAGCGCCTCCGCGGGGGTGACCGCACCCAGCTCGGACCTGGTCCGGCCGCGGAACGGACCCCCGCTGGCCGTGAGGACCAGGCGGCGCACCTCGCCAGGGGAGCCGCCACGCAGGCACTGCGCCAGCGCCGAGTGCTCGGAGTCCACCGCCACGATCCGGTCCACCCGGTCGGCGATTAGCGGGCCGCCGATGATGAGCGACTCCTTGTTCGCGAGCGCGAGCCGGCGCCCGGCGTCGAGCGCGGCGAGCGTGGCACCCAGGCCGGCGGCGCCGGCGACGGCGTTGAGCACGACGTCGCAGGGCCAGCCGGCCAACTCGGCGACGGCGTCCGGGCCGACCAGCAGCTTTACCCCACCGTTCAGCGCGTCGCGCACCGCCGCCGCCGCCTCGGGGCGGCTTACCGCGACCACCTCCGCCCCGGTCCGGGCCGCCTGGGCGGCGAGCTGCGCGGGGTCCGAACCGGCGGCCGCGAGCCCGATGACGCGGAACCGCTCCGGATTGCGCGCGACGACGTCGAGGGCCTGCCGGCCGATCGAGCCGGTGCTACCGAGCAGCACGACGTCGCGGGTCACCGGTCAAGTGTCCCATCCGCGGCCGCAGGTCCCCGGCCGGAACCACGCCGCCCGCGGGCTCAGCCGCTCGCGGGCTCAGCCGCTCGCGGCAGCCAGCTGCCCGCAGGCCCCGTCGATATCGCGGCCCCTGGTGTCCCGGACCGTTGTCGCGATGCCGTGGCCCTCCAGCCTTCGGACGAACTCGCGCTGCGCAGCCGGTCGGGACGCCGTCCACGCGCTACCGGGCGTCGGATTGAGCGGGATGAGATTGACATGGGCCAGCCGGCCGGCGAGCAATTCGCCGAGCAGGTCGGCACGCCAGCCCTGGTCGTTGATGTCGCGGATCAAGGCGTACTCGACGGAGAACCGTCGCCCGGTGACCGCGGCGTAGTCGACGGCTGCGGCGATCACGTCGGCGACGGGCCACCGGGTGTTCACCGGTACCAGGGTGTTCCGCAGCTCATCGTCCGGCGCGTGCAACGAGACTGCGAGCGTGATCTGCAACCCCTCCGAGCTCAGCCGGCGGATCGCGGGGACCAGCCCTACCGTGCTCACCGTGATCGAGCGCTGCCCGAGGCCGAGGCCGTGCGGGCGCGGATCGGTGAGCCGGCGGACGGCCGCGAGGACCGCCCGGTAGTTGGCCAGCGGCTCCCCCATCCCCATGAAGACGACGTTGCTCACCCGGGCCGGGGCGCCGGCGAGCTCGCCACGGCCGAGAGCACGGGCCGCCGCGACCACCTGCTCGACGATTTCGGCGGTGCTGAGGTTGCGGGTGAGCCCCGCCTGCCCGGTAGCGCAGAACGGGCAGCCCATCCCGCAGCCGGCCTGGCTAGACACGCAAACGGTCACCCGCTCCGGGTAACGCATGACCACCGATTCGATCAGCGTCCCGTCCAGGCCCCGCCACAGCGTCTTGCGGGTGGCCCCGCGGTCGCTGGACAGGTGGCGCACGGCGGTCAACAGGTCGGGCAGCATGGCCGCCGCCAGCGGACCCCGCTCGGCGGCCGGGATGTCGGTCATCGCGTCCGGGTCATCGCCGAGGCGGGAGAAGTAGTGCCGGGCAAGCTGATCCGCCCGGTAGGCCGGGGCGCCGAGAACCGTCACCGCGGCCCGCCGCTGCTCAGGGGTGAGGTCGGCGAGATGGCGGGGCGGTCGCGCGGCGCGGGTGGGCATCGCCCGCCAGTCTCACACGAAGCCGGAGCCCTCATGATCCACACCGATGGGGCCCGTTCCCGCTCGCCAAGCCGCGAGTGTGCAATTTCCGACAGCGTCCACGCGTGGACCTTGTCGGAAATTGCACACTCGCGCCGGTCTACCCCGGCTAGCGGGCTCAGTGGTGCACGTGCGGGACGAACGCGCTGAGCAGCAGCCAGGCGACCGGGGCGCTCGGGAGCAACGAGTCGAGCCGGTCCATCAGTCCGCCGTGGCCGGGCAACACGCGGCCCATGTCCTTGACCCCGAGATCCCGCTTGATCATCGACTCTCCGAGGTCCCCGAGGGTCGCGGTGCAGACCATGGCCAGGCCGAATACCACGCCCTGCCAGACCGCCCCGCCGAGCAGGAACGGCACCGTCAACCCGCCGAACGTCGCGCATGCGATCGTCGAGCCGGCAAATCCCTCCCAGGATTTCTTGGGGCTGATCGTGGGGGCCATGAGATGCCGCCCGGCGAGGACACCTGCGGCATACCCGCCGACGTCGGAGCAGACGACCGTCGCGATGAACACCGTGACCCGGCGGGCACCGTCCGCCGGCACGACGAGCAGGATGGCGAACCCGGTCAGGAACGGCACGTACAGCAATGCGAACAATGCGGCAGCGATGTCGGGCAGCACGTGGGCGGGTCCCCCCGCGAGGCGCCAGACCACCACGGCAACCGCGGTCAGCAGCCCGGCGACGACCATGGCTTCGGAGCCGTCGACGTAGGCCAGGCACAACATCGCGGCGCTGCCGACGGCGAGCGGCACGAAGGGCGCTGCCGGGCCGGCCGAGCGCAGGGAATGCACGAGCTCCCACAGACCGACGCTGACCGCGGCGACGACGACGACGAGGAATGCCGGCCGGTACGTGTACAGCGTGCCCAGGAGCAACCCCCCGAGGGCGAGACCGACCCCGATCGCGACTGGCAGGTTCCGACCGGCCCGCCCCGGGGCAGCGGCAGCCGTGGGCTCGGTGTCGACGCCGGTCATCAGACTTCGAGCAGCTCGGTTTCCTTGTGCCGGAGAACGTCCTCGACCTGGGCCACATAGCCGTGGGTGAGGTCCTCCAGCTCCTTCTCCGCCCGCCGAACGTCGTCCTCGCCGGCCTCGCCATCCTTGACCAGCCGGTCGAGGGTGTCTTTGGCGTGTCGGCGGATGTTGCGGATCGCGATCCGGCCCTCTTCCGCCTTGTGCCGGGCAACCTTGATCAGCTCTTTGCGTCGCTCCTCCGTGAGCTGCGGGAACACGACCCGGATCAGGTTTCCGTCATTCGTGGGATTCACGCCGAGGTCGCTGTCCCGGATGGCCTTCTCGATCGCCCCGGTCGATCCCTTGTCATAGGGGCTGATCACGGCCATCCGCGGCTCCGGCACGTGAAATGAGGCCAGCTGATGGATCGGCGTGGGGGCCCCGTAGTAGTCGGCGACGAGCTTCTGGAACATCTGCGGCGACGCCCGCCCGGTGCGGAGCGTGGAAAGGTCCTCGCGGAGGACGTGCACCGCCTTCTCCATCTTCGCTTCGGCCTCGAGCAGAGTCTCGTCGATCACGTCGGCTCCTCCGAATGGGCGGAACGGCTCACGACGCCGGCGGGGCGATCAGCGTGCCGATCTTCTCCCCGCGCACCGCCCGGGAGACGCTGGCCTCCTCGAGCAGGTCGAACACCACCACCGGCAGGAAGTTGTCCATACATAGGCTGATCGCCGCCGCGTCCATGACCTTGAGCCCTCGGGCAAGCACCTCGGCATAGTCGAGCCGGTCGAAGCGCACCGCGTCGGGATGGGTCCGCGGATCGGCGTCGTAGACGCCGTCGACATGCGTCGCCTTGAGCAGGACTTGCGCGCCCACCTCCAGCGAGCGCTGAGCAGCGCAGGTGTCGGTGGAGAAGAACGGGGCACCCAGACCCGCACCGAAGATGACGACCCGCCCCTTTTCCATGTGTCGCACCGCCCGGCGCGGGATGTAAGGCTCGGCGACCTGACCCATCTGGATGGCGGTCTGCACCCGGGTCTCGACGCCGAGCTTCTCCAGGAAATCCTGCAACGCCAGGCAGTTCATCACCGTCCCGAGCATGCCCATGTAGTCGGCCCGGGCCCGGTCCATTCCCCGCTCCGCCAACTCGTGACCGCGGAAGAAGTTCCCCCCGCCGACGACGACAGCGGTCTGCACACCGCGGGCCACGACCTCGGCCAGCTGCCGAGAGATCGCCTGGACCACGTCCGGGTCGACCCCGAGGCGGCCGCCGCCGAAGACCTCACCGGACAGTTTCAGCATGACCCGGGTCCATACCGGAGCGTCGTGCGTTTCGGCCGCCCGAGGCGTCACGGCGCCCTCCTCGCTGGTCATGGTGATAGGGAGTCTGCCCTACGCCTCGCCGACCTTGAAGCGGGCGAAACGCACCAAGCTGAGGCCACCCTCCTCGAGGATCTGGCCGACCGTGCGCTTGTTGTCCTTCACGAAGGCCTGCTCGAGCAGGACTACCTCCTTGTAGAAGCCACTCACCCGACCTTCGACGATCTTGGAGAGCGCAGCCTCCGGCTTGCCCTCCTCGCGGGCCAGCTGCTCCGCGATCCGCCGCTCGGTCTCCACCGTGCCGGCCGGAACCTCGTCCCGGGCAAGGAACTGCGGGGCGGCCCAGGACACGTGCTTCGCAAGGTCGCTGGCCAGCTCCGCGTTCTCGCCGCCGAGCTCGACGAGGACCCCGATGGTCGGGGGCAGGTCGGGGCTCGTGCGGTGCAGGTAGGCCGCCACGTACGCACCTTCGAAGGTGACGAAGCGGTTGACCTCGAGTTTCTCGCTGAGCGCTATCCCGGCTTCGCTGAGATGGGCTTCGACCGTAATGTCCTCGGCACCGGCCAACGGGCCGCCCAGCAGCTCCGCGACGTCCGCCGGGCGCCGTTCGACGACAGTGCGCAGGACGTCGGCAGCGAGCGCTTGAAACCGCTCGCTCTTCGCGACGAAATCGGTCTCGCAGTTCAGCTCGAGCAGGGTGCCTGCGCGGGTGCCGTCGAGCCAGGCGGTGACCAGCCCGTTGGAGGCGGTTCGCTCCCCACGCTTGACGACGCCCTTGAGACCTTTGAGGCGGAGGCTTTCGATCGCCTTGTCGAAGTCGCCGTCAGCGGCGACGAGCGCCTGCTTCGTGTCGGACATGCCAGCGCCGGTCAACTCCCGGAGCTTCTTGATGTCAGCCGTCGTGATCTCAGCCATGACTCACTTCCGTCGTCGCAGGTCAGGGGGTCGGGAAACCGGGGCAGGCGATCAGGCCTCGGAGGGGGGGCCCTCACCGGCCGGCGTCTGCTCCGCATCGGATGCCGCGGCCCGGTCGGGTTCCTCGGCCGGGGGGATGGACGCGCCATCCGCCGCCGCGGTTTGCGCATCGGCACCGGCCGGAGCCGCCGACGGGGCCTGTCCGGCGAGCAATTCGCGCTCCCAGTCGGGAAGCGGCTCCTCACCGGCAAGTTCCGCCGCCGGCTCGGGCTTCTCCTCGGCGCTGGCCAGACCCGCCCTGGCGATCAGGCCTTCGGCGACCGCGTCGGCGATCACCCGGGTCAGCAGGGTGACTGACCGGATCGCGTCGTCGTTGCCGGGGATCGCGTAATCCACCTCGTCCGGGTCACAGTTGGTGTCGAGGATCGCAACCACCGGAATGCCGAGCTTGCGTGCCTCCCCGACCGCGATGTGCTCCTTCTTCGTATCGACGATCCACACCGCACTGGGAAGCCGGCCCATGTCCCGGATCCCGCCGAGCGAACGGTCGAGCTTCTCCCGCTCGCGTTGGAGCTGCAGCGACTCCTTCTTGGTCCGGACCTGGGTGTCCCCGGTCTGCTCGATCACCTCGAGCTCCTTCAGTCGCTGGAGCCGCTGGTAGACGGTGGAGAAGTTCGTGAGCATCCCCCCGAGCCAGCGCTGGTTCACGTAGGGCATCCCCACCCGGCGGGCCTGATCGGCGATCGATTCCTGGCCCTGCTTCTTCGTGCCGACGAACAGGATGGATCCGCCGTGAGCGACCGTCTCCTTGACGAAGTCGTACGCCCGGTCGATGAACGCCAGCGACTGCTGGAGATCGATGATGTAGATGCCATTGCGCTCGGTGAAGATGAATCGCTTCATCTTCGGGTTCCACCGTCGGGTCTGATGCCCGAAGTGAACGCCGCTCTCGAGCAGCTGGCGCATGGTGACGACGGCCACGGCCGGAAGCCCCTTCCAGCGCCCGCACCGGGGCGCGCTCGGTTCGTCGCGGCGGCCGGTGGCCGCCGCCCTGGCGCCCCGCCGTGGGCCACCGTCTCCAGTGGACCGAGCAGACCGGCACCGGCACGAGGCCGGGTGGGCGCGCGATTGTCAGCCCACGGGTACGCGGGCTGCAGGGTGCAGTGTACGGGAGGCGGCAGCGCCGCGCTCAGTCCCGACCCTCGGCGAGCTTGCCGCGAAGCTGGAGCACGGCCTTCGTATGCATCTGGCAGATCCGGCTCTCGGTTACGCCGAGCACTTGACCGATCTCGGCGAGCGTCAAGCCCTCGTAGTAGTACAGCGTGACGACGATCTTCTCCCGCTCGGGAAGCATGTTGATGGCCCGAGCCAGCAGGTACTTCGTCTCCTCGGTTTCGAATGCCGCTACCGGATCCTCCGCCCGGGTGTCCTCGAGCGTGTCCACCAGCGAGAGCTTGTCCCCGCGCTCGCCACCGACGTTGAGCAACTCGTCGAGGGCCACGACGTTGACGAACGACACCTGGCTGAAGATCGTGTGCAGCTCGTCGAGGGTGAGCCCGAGCTCATTCGCGACCTCCCCCTCGGTCGGCGTACGGCTGAGCTTGCCTTCGAGCGCGGCGTAGGCGCGTTCGACCTCACGCGCCTTGTAGCGCACCGAGCGCGGGATCCAGTCGATCGCCCGCAACTCGTCGATGATGGCGCCCTTGATCCGACTTATGGCGTAGGTCTCGAACTTGATCGCCCGACTCAGGTCGAACTTCTCAATCGCGTCGATGAGCCCGAAGATGCCGTAGCTCACCAGATCGGCCTGCTCGATGTTCGACGGCAACCCAACGCCGACCCGCCCGGCGACGTATTTCACCAGCGGTGAGTAGTGCAGGATCAAGCGCTCCCGAAGGTGCGCCTCGCCCCCGGCTTTGAACTCGCGCCAAAGCTGGCCGATCGCAGCATCGACCGCAGCCGGGTCTGGTTCTAGGCTGCCCGGTTCGTCCGGGGTGTCCGCCACGGTCGCCGCGGAAGCCGCTGAGGCGCCGCCCGCGCGTGCGCGTCCCCGAACTTCACGCCCTGGGGTGCGCCCGGTCATAGGTGGCCTTCAGTCGGTCGATGGACACGTGGGTGTATATCTGCGTTGTTGCGAGCGTAGCGTGACCGAGCAGTTCCTGGACGCTTCTCAGGTCAGCTCCGCCTTCCAGCAGATGTGTGGCCGCCGTGTGTCGCAGCCCGTGCGGTCCCATGTCCGGGGCGCCCGGGACGGCCGACAGCCGGGCATGGACGACGCGCCGAACGGTGCGCGGGTCGATCCGCCCCCCCCGGGCGCCGAGGAAGAGGGCCGGCCCACTTACCGGGCCCACGGCGCGGGGTCGCCCCTCGGCGAGATAGCTCCGGACGGCCCGCAGAGCCGGCACCCCGATCGGAACCGTGCGCTCCTTGCCGCCCTTTCCGAGCACGCGGATCACCCGACGGCCTTCGTCGAGGTCGTCGATGTCCAAGCCGGTCAGCTCGCTGACCCGGATCCCGCTGGCATAGAGCAACTCGAGGATGGCCTGGTCGCGCAGTTCGGCGCCGGGATCGGCGACCAGGTTCGCGGCGGCTTCGCTCGGCGGCGGGTTCATCAGCTCCGCCACCTCAGGTCCGGTGAGCACATGCGGCAGCGCCCGCTGCGCACGAGGGGTACCGAGCAGCTGCCCGGGGTCGTGGTCGAGCAGGCCGCGACGGAACCCCCAGGCGGTGAAGACCCGCGCGGCGGCCGCCCGGCGACCGAGCGTGCTCCGGGCCGCACCCTGGCTACGGAGCCGGGCCAGCCAGCTGCGCAGGACCGCGAGGTCGAGATCGGCGAGCTCGGTGTGTCCGAGCCGGGTCGCGTGGTCGAGGAGGCTGGCCACGTCGCCGCCGTACGCGCGCACGGTGTGCGCGGACAGCCCGCGCTCGAGAGCCAGGTGCCGGATGAAGCCAGTCCATGCGGCGGCGAGCGGGGGCGGCAACTCGCCGGGCGGGGCGGACACCCATGAACGGTCCGGCCTGGCGTGCGGCGGGTCAAGCCGCCCCGCCGCTGCCGCCGAAGGGCAACTGCCGACCGGCCGGGCGGGACTGCACCGCCTGGCGGCCGTTTGGAGCGCCCGGCGGGCGGAACCGCGGCCCCGCGCGTCTGCTGGGCATGGCCGCGGGGCCGAGTCGCCACCCCTCGCCGGAGCGCTCGACCAGGCCGAGCCCGGCGAGCAACCCCAGGCTGCCGAGCACGGTTGCCGGGTCGAAACCGGCGGTGACGGCGATCTGCTCGGGACCAACCGCGCGGCGGACGGGAACCGCGTCCAGGACCCGGGCGGCCTCGGCGGGCAGTCCGTCGCGGGCCGATCCGGACGGCGACCCCGGCCCCTCCGGCCCGAGATCGGCCCCCAGACGCCCCACCGCCTCCACCACGTCGTCGATCCCCCGGACCAGGGTCGCGGCGACGTCGCGGATCAGCCGGTGGCAGCCGGCGGAGCCGGACTCGGTGACCTGCCCGGGAACGGCCATGACCATCCGGCCGAGCCGGGCGGCATGCGCCGCCGTGGAGAGGGCGCCGCTGCGGACCCCGGCTTCGACGACGACCGTGCCGAGCCCGAGGGCCGCGATCAGCCGGTTGCGCTGGAGGAAACGGGTCCGGAACGGTTGCGCCCCTGGGGGGTGCTCGGAGACGAGCAGGCCGGACTCCCGGATCCGATCGAAGAGCCGGGCATGGCCGCTGGGGTAACGCACATCCACGCCGCAGGCGAGGACCGCGACGGTAGCGCCCTCGGCAACCAGGCAACCGCGATGCGCGGCCCCGTCGATGCCGTAGGCCCCGCCGGAGACCACCACCCACCCCCGGTCGGCGAGCCCGGCACCGAGTTCGCCCGCGACGTAGAGCCCGTACTCGCTGGCCGCCCGGGTGCCGACGACCGCCACCGCTCGGCCGTCGAGGCTCGCGAGGGACCCGCTGCCGCGGACCCAGAGCGCGAATGGGGCGCAGTCGGCCGCGACGAGCACGTCGAGCGCCTCGGGCCACTCGGCGTCGCCGGGGCAGACCAGCCGGCCGCCCTCCCGGCTGATGGTCTCGAGGTCGCGCTCGGGATCGGTGACGTCGGCCCGCAGGGCGACCCCCGCCAGTCGGCTGTCCCGCACGCGCGGGTCCCGCGACCGAAGCGCGGCCCAGGCGGTGATCACCCCCACCGAGCGCACCAACCGAGCCACGTCCTGGTGTCCCGGCTCGCTGACCCGAGTCAGCGCAGCTCGGGCCAGCCGTTCCTCGTCACTCACCGGAGCCGATCCGCGTTGGTCCATCACGCGACCACCCCGACCGGCATCCGCAGCCCGCGCGCCTCACCGATCTCGCGCCAGCCCGGGCTGGCGATGCCCGCCAGGTCGGCAAGCGTCCAGGCCACCCGAAGAACCCGGTCGAGCCCACGCGCCGATAGTCGGCCCGCCGCCAGATCGGCCTGCAACGGCGCCCACGCGCCCCCCGGCAGCGGCCAGCGGGTGCGCAGTTCCCGGCCCGGCACCTCCGCATTGGCCCGCCACGGAGTCCCGGCAAGGCGCCGCCGGGCCCGGCACCCCGCCTCGGCCACCCGCTCGCGGACCAGCGAGCTGGGCTCGGTGAGCTCCCGATCGGCGAGCAGCGCGGCCCGAGACACCGGCTGGACCTGGCAACGGAGGTCGACGCGGTCGAGCAACGGCCCGGACAGCTTGGTGAGGTAGCGCCGCCGGGCACTCGGGCTGCACGTGCACACGCTGCCGTCAGCCCGGCCGAGACCGCACGGGCAGGGGTTGGCCGCCAGGACGAGGGCAAACCTGGCCGGGTACCGCGTCGTGCCGGCAGCCCGGGCCAGGATGATCTCTCCGGATTCCAACGGCTGGCGCAGCGCGTCGAGCGCGCCGGCCTGGAACTCCGGCGCCTCGTCGAGGAACAGCACTCCGCGGTGCGCGAGCGATGCGGCCCCGGGCCGCGCGAGCCCGCTTCCGCCGCCGACCAGAGCGGCAGTCGTCGCCGTGTGGTGCGGATGGCAGAACGGCGGCCTCGTCACGAGCCCAGCCCCGGGCGGCAGCTGGCCGGCCACGGAGTGGATGGCGGTGACCTCGAGGGCGGCCGTCCGGTCCAGGTCGGGCAACAGCCCCGGCAGTCGTTCCGCGAGCATCGTTTTGCCGGCCCCCGGCGGACCGACCAGGAACAGGTGATGACCACCGGCCGCGGCCACTTCAACCGCCCGCCGGGCGGCTAGTTGGCCGACGACATCAGCCAGGTCCGGCTCCGGCTCGAGCTGCCGGGCAAGGGAACGCACCGACGGCTCCGCCGGACATTCCTCTTCAACGAGCCCGCTCGCCGCCCCGCGCAGCCGAGCCAGAAGCGCGGACAGCGTGGCTACGGGCAGTACGTCGATGTCCGGGACGAGCCGCGCCTCTTCGGCGTTCGCGGCCGGGACCGCAGCCCGCACGAAACCGGCCCGGCTCGCCGCCAGGACCGCCGGCAGAACGCCGCGTACCGGCCGAACCCGGCCGTCGAGGCCCAGCTCGCCGAACAGCACGAGGTCATGCAGGGACGCGATCGGAACCGTCCCGGCGGCCGCAAGAATGGCCACGGCCATCGCGAGATCGAACGCGCTGCCGCCCTTGGGCAGTGACGCCGGCGACAGGCCGATCGTGATGCGCTGCTGCGGCCAGCGTTCGCGGCTGTTTGCGATCGCCGCCCGGACCCGGTCGCGAGCCTCGTGCAGAGCGGCATCCGGCAGCCCGATCAGCGTGCATCCCGGAAGGCCGGGCGCGAGGTCCGCCTCGACTTCGACGGCATGGCCATCGATGCCGACCAGCGCGACGGTGCGGGTTCGGGCCAACGCCATCAGCACACCCCGGGAAGGTGATCCAGCTGCACGCCGTCCCCGCGGAGCAGAACGGTGATTACGTCGATCCGCACCGCGGCAACCCCGGGCCGGTGCTGTGCCAACCATCTCCCGGCCAGGCGACGCAGCCGACGTGCCTTGGCCGCCGTGACGGCGTCTGCCGGCGAACCGAACCGAACCCCCCTGCGGGTCTTCACCTCGCAGACCACGAGTAGGTCCGCGCCGCGGCCGATCAGGTCCAGCTCACCTAGCTCGCACCGCCAGTTTCGGGCGAGCAGGACGAAACCGTCCTCCTCGAGGTGGCGGGCGGCGAGGTCCTCGCCCCACCGGCCGAGCACTGCGGCACTGACCACGCGGTCACCTCCCGGAGACCACCGTGACCGAGACGGGTGCTGCTTCGCTAGCCGCGAAGGTCGAACTGTGGACGGCGATGGCATGGTCGGGCAGCTGTGGACAGGCAAACGTGACGAGCCGTGCCCCCGTGCGGAATCAGGTCGACGGATCCGGCCGCTCGCCGGGGACCTCGAGGTCGCTTTTCGCGAGCTCTTCGATGTTGACGTCCTTGAAGGTGAGCACCCGGACGTTCTTGACGAATCGGGCGGGCCGGTACATGTCCCAGACCCAGGCGTCCTGCATCGTGAGCTCGAAGAAGACCTCGCCGGCGGCCTCGCGGACCTCCACGTTGACATCGTTCGTCAGGTAGAAACGCCGCTCCGTTTCGACAACGTGCGTAAACAGCCCGACCACGTCGCGGTACTCCCGGTAGAGCTGAAGCTCCATCTCGGTCTCGTACTTCTCGAGGTCCTCGGCACTCACCAGGGTTCTCCGGGTCGTCGTCGCCGGCTGACCGGGTTCACGCCGGCCAGCCGGCCAGGGTCTTCTGCCTGGCATTCTCCACCAAGAACCCGCCCTCGGCGCGGGCCACGTTGATGAATCGTCGACGGTGCTCGGCGCAGGGGCCGAGCCGGGTCAGTGCGACGTCATGCTCGGGCGTGACGTAGCCCTTGTGCACGGCGAATCCGTAGCCTGGATAGTCGACATCGAGCTTGACCATGATCCGGTCGCGGGTGACCTTGGCGATCACCGAGGCGGCCGCAATGCAGGCGGCCACCCGGTCGCCCTTCCAAACCGCGAGACCGGGGACGTCGACCCCCGGGACCGGGAAGCCGTCGGTCAAGACGAAGCCCGGACGCACCGAGAGCGTTGCCAGGGCCCGGCGCATCCCCGCCACGTTCCCTACATGAAGGCCATCGCGGTCTATCTCCCGGGCCGGCAGCACGACCACGGACCAGGCGAGCGCCCGGGCCAGCACCTCGAGGTAGACCTTGTCCCGGACGGCGGGGGTCAGCAGCTTCGAGTCGTTGAGATCGGGTACCTCGCCGCGCCGCCCCGCGGGGAGCACGCACGCCGCCACGACCAGCGGCCCGGCGCACGCACCGCGGCCAGCCTCGTCCGCGCCGGCGACCGGCGACAGCCCGTGCCGGGCGAGAGCCCGCTCGTAGCTCCGAAGTCCCCCGTCGCGGCGGATCGCGACCCGTGGCGGCCTCACCGAGCGGCGCGGCGGCCCCGTCGCCGACGCCACCGGCGGCGGATCCCCACCATCGGGACCGCACCGACCAGCCCGAGCGCAACCGGAGCGTTGGCCACCGCCACCGCCGCCGCCTTGGCCTTCAGTCCGGGTTGTCCGAACGTCGACGGTACCGAGAGCAGCCCCCAGCGGGAGGCTGGCCAGACCACGACGAACGCGCGTCCGATCACGTTGGAGATCGGAATCGAGCCGTTCGCAGCATCGCCCATGTGGGCCCGAGAGTCCGCTGAGTCGTCTCGGTGATCGCCCATCACCCACAGGTGGCCGGCCGGCACGGTGACCTTGAAGGGTTGGTAGGCCTGCTGCGGGTCGGCCTGAGCCAGGTAGATGTAGGGCTCGTTGAGCGCTATGCCGTTGACGGTGATCTGGTTCTGCGCGTTGCAGCATTGGACTACGTCCCCCGGCAGTCCGATCACCCGTTTGATGAAGTCCCGGCCGCTGGGCGGGGAGACGCCGATGACCCTGCCGATGCCTTGGAAGAATCTGGCGATCGGGTTGGACGTGACCGGCGAAGCGAACTCCGCGTTCCAGTCGCTCGGCCCCTGGAAGACGATGATCTCGCCGCGGTGCGGGTCTCGAAATCGGTAGACAAGCTTGTTGACGAGCACTCGGTCCTTGATGTGCAGGGTCTGCTCCATCGACCCTGACGGGATGTAAAAGGCCTGCACTAGAAACGCCTTGATCAGCAGGGCGAGGACCAGCGCGATGAGGATGAGGAAGGGCAGTTCCTTCAGGAACGAGGCCTGCTTGCGCTTGTCGGCCCGCTCGGGGCCCGCCGCGGTCGGGTCGGTAGATGCAGGCTCGGGCGACCCTGGATCAGTGGCTACCGGATCCATTGCGGTCGGCGATTCCACGGCGTCCCCGTAGCCGCCCGGATTGTCGGTGCTCACCTGTCCCGCTTTCCTGCTCGAGGGTTCCGGGCCCAGGCTAGTCGGCGGCAGTCCCGCGCTAAGCGAACGACGCCGGGTGTTCGCTCAGGCGCCAGGGCCGGCGTCCCGCTTCTCCTTGATCTTGGCCTTCTTGCCGCGAAGCTCACGCAGGTAGTACAGCTTTGCTCGACGCACGTCACCTCGGGTGACAACCTCGATCTTGTCCAGGACCGGGGAATGGACCGGGAAGGTCCGCTCGACCCCCACCCCGAAACTCACCTTTCGCACCGTGAAAGTCTCCCGCGCCCCGCCGCCCTGGCGGCGAATCACAACACCCTGGAATACCTGCACCCGCGAACGGTTGCCTTCCACCACTCGGACATGGACCTTGAGGGTGTCCCCGGGCCGGAAGTCCGGGACGTCGGTGCGCAGCGATGCCGCGTCGACACTGTCGAGGGTGTGCATCGGCCGGTCGCTTCCTCGGGCTGGCGGGCGCGCGCTGCCGCGCGGGGGGTCGGGATGGGCGCGGTGGTAGAGCTGCCGCCGCTGGGTTCTACTCTGCCACATCCCGCGGCCCGGCGGGCAACCCGCAGGCATCGGGAGCCTCGAGCCGGTCGAGGAGGTCCGGACGAAGGTCCGCGGTTCGGCGCAGCGCCTCAGCCCGACGCCAGCGGGCGATCGCCGCATGGTCGCCCGAGCGCAGCATCTCGGGCACGTCGAGCCCGCGCCACGAGGGCGGCCTGGTGTACACCGGCCCCTCCAGCAGTCCGGTGGAGAATGAATCGTCGTCAACGCTTTCGGCGTTCCCGACAACGCCGGGCAGCAGTCGGGTGACGGTCTCGATGATCACCAGCGCGGCCGCCTCCCCACCGGCGAGCACGTAGTCGCCGATCGAAATCTCGTCGACCACCATCCGGCGCGAGGCATCGGCCGCGACCCGAGCGTCGATGCCCTCGTACCGGCCGCAGGCGAGAAGGAGCCAGGGCAGCGTCGCGTACTCCGCCGCGAGCTGCTGCCGGAATGGACGCCCGGATGGCGTCGGGACGATCAGCCTGGGAGGTTCGGACGATCCACCCACGACCGCATCCAGCGCGGCGCCCCACGGCTCGGCCCGCATGACCATTCCCGGGCCCCCGCCGTACGGGGTGTCGTCGACACTGTGATGCGGATCCTCGGTCCAGGCTCGCAGGTCGTGAACCCTCAGCTCGATGAGACCACGATCGCGAGCCTTGCCCAGCAGGGACATCGAAAGCGGAGCGAGATAGTCCGGGAAGATCGTCACGACGTCGATTCGCATGCTGCTCAGAGCTCGAGCAGGCCGGCCGGCGGGTCGACGACTACTCGCCCACCTGCGACGTCCACCTCGCGGACGATGCTCGCGACGAACGGAACAAGGAGCTCGGCGGCGTCCGGACGCTCGACGACGAGCAGATCCGGGCCGGGCGGATGAAGCACGTCGATGACGCGCCCGAGCGCGCGCCCCTCGACATCCAATGCGGTGAGGCCGATGAGCTGATGGTCCCAGAACTCGTCGGGACCGTCGGCCGGGAAGCTCGTCGACGAATCCGCGACCAGCAGGACGCCGCGCAACCCCTCGGCAGCGCTGCGGTCCTCCACGCCGTCGAAGTGCACGAGCAGGCGACCGGAATGCCAGCGCGTCTGCACCACCCGGAGCGGCCCGGTCGCCTCCGGGTCGGTGTCGAGGACGGATCCGGGGGCGAAGCGGCGATCGACGTCGTCGGTCCGCACCTCCACCGCCACGTCGCCGCGGATGCCGTGCGCACGGCCGATCCGGCCGACGACCAGTTGCACCGCGGTCAGCGGACCTCGTCCACGTCGAGCAGGTCGACCCGGACACCGCGGCCGCCGATGGCGCCCATGACCGTCCGCAGCGCGCGGGCGGTTCGCCCGCCCCGACCGATGACCTTGCCAAGGTCCTCCGGATTAACCCGGACCTCGAGGACCTTGCCCCTATGCCGTTCCCGGAGCGCGACGTGAACGTCGTCTGGATGTTCGACGATGCCCTTGACCAGGTGTTCGAGGGCCTCCTCGAGCACCTAGGCCCCCGCGGGTGGCTCGTCGACCGACTCGGCGACGGCCGGAGCGGGCGATTCGACGCCGGTGGCCTCCTCAGCCGGCGGCTCGACGGCCGGAGCGGGCGATTCGACGCCGGTGGCCTCCTCAGCCGGCGGCTCGCCGGCCGGCGCGGCCGGCGCCTCCGCCGCCACGGCTGCTGCCTTCTTCGGGCGGGCGGCACGCTTGGCTGGCGCGGCTGCTTCTGCCTCGGTCGCGGCCAGACCCTCGCGCGCAGCTGCCTCGAAGGCGACTCGCTTGTCGCTGCGCGGCGCCGCAACCTTCATCGGCTCCGGAGCGGGCAGCCCCTTGAACTTCTGCCAGTCTCCGGTGACCTTGAGGATCGCAGTGACCGGCTCGGTGGGCTGCGCACCCACGCCGAGCCAGTACCGGGCCCGCTCGGGGTCGACCTCGATGAACGACGGGTCTTCCTTGGGGTGGTACTTGCCGATCGTGTCGATGACCCGGCCATCGCGCTTGGTACGGGAGTCAGCGACGACGATCCGATAGTAGGGGGCGCGCATCTTGCCGAGGCGCATCAGCTTGATCTTGGTGGCCACAGGTGCGGGTGCTCCAGATCTCGGACGTGGGTGAAGGTCGCGCGCCGGGTGGGTCCGGCACGGAACGCCTCGGTGGACACGTCCGGACCCGGAGAGAGGGCCGCGGCCGGACGGTACTCGCCGACATTGTGCCAGATCCCGCGCTCAGCCGTCCTCGCGTGGCCGGAGCCGGGACAGATCCCCGAGCGACCATTCATCCGGAAGCCCGCCGGGCAGGCCCCCGCCTCCGCCGGAGAGGGCGCCCGGCAGGCCGCCCGGGAGCCCGCGGATCGGGCCTCGCCCGCCACCTTTGCCGCTGCCCTTGCGGCCCTTTTTCCCCTTGCCCTTGGCCTGCCGCCGGCGCATTCCCGGCATCATCCCGGACATCTGTTTCATCATTTTGCGGGCCTCGAAGAAACGGTCGACCAGCTGGTTGACCTCGTTCACGCTGACGCCTGAGCCATTCGCGATCCGCAGCCGACGCGAACCGTTGATGATCTTCGGGTCGTGCCGCTCATCGGGGGTCATCGAGCGGATGATGGCCGCCACCCGGTCGAGGTCCCGATCGTCGACCTGGGAAAGTTGGTCGCGGATCTGCCCCATCCCGGGCAGCATCCCGAGCAGGTTCCCGATCGGGCCCATGCGGCGCAGCATCATCATCTGCTCGAGGAAGTCTTCCAGCGTGAGGTCCGCGCCGCCGGCCAGCTTCTCCGCCATCGCCGCGGCCTCGTCCGCCTCGAACGCCCGCTCGGCCTGTTCGATCAGGGTGAGGACGTCCCCGAGTCCGAGGATCCGCGAGGCCATCCGCTCGGGATGGAACACGTCGAAGTCTTCGAGCTTCTCGCCCGTGGAGGCGAACAGGATGGGCCGCCCGGTGACGTGTGCGACGGACAGGGCCGCGCCGCCGCGAGCGTCACCGTCCAGCTTGGTCAAAACGACGCCAGTGAAGCCAACGCCGTCTCGAAACGCCTCGGCCGTGGTCACGGCGTCTTGGCCGATCATGGCGTCGACGACGAACAGGATGTCGTCCGGCGTCACCGCGTCCCTGATCGCGGCCGCCTGGGCCATGAGCTGCTCGTCGACCCCGAGTCGACCGGCGGTGTCGATGACGACGATGTCGTGGCCACGCCGACGGGCGTAGTCGAGCGACTGTCGGGCCACCGCGACCGGGTCTCCGATCCCGCTGCCCGGCTCGGGGGCGAAGACCTCGACGCCGGCCCGCTCGCCGACCACCTGAAGCTGTTGCACCGCGTTGGGTCGCTGAAGATCGGCCGCGACGAGCAGCGGTGAATGCCGCTGGGCGACCAGCCATCGCCCGAGCTTACCGGCCAGCGTGGTCTTCCCGGTGCCCTGGAGGCCGGCGAGCATGACGACGCTCGGCGGCGTCTTCGCGAACCGAAGGAGATGCGTCTGGCCGCCCAGGATCCCGACAAGCTCCTCGTTCACGATCTTGATGACCTGCTGTGCCGGGTTGAGCGCCTGGCTGGCGGCCACCGCGGCCGCCCGCTCCTTGATCGCCGCGATGAAGTTCTTTACGACGGGCAGGGCGACGTCGGCCTCGAGCAGGGCGATCCGGATCTCCCGCGCGGTCGCGTCGATGTCTGCTTCGGACAACCGGCCCTTGCCGCGCAAGGCGGTAAACACCGATTCGAGTCGGCTGGAGAGGGTGTCGAACACCCGGTCAGGGTATGCGCCGGGCGACTGGGCGCGTGCGGCATGCTTCCTTCCATGCAGGTCCCCCTCCTGACGACCGACTTCCTGGAGCGCGCCGAGGCGGTATACGGCCGGCGCACCGGCATCGTCGACGAGCCGACCGCACCGGATGGCCTCGGCGACCTCAGCTACGCCGACACAGCCCACCGGGTCCGAGCCGTTCAAGCGGGACTGGACGAGTTGGGCGTCGCACCTGGTGAACGCGTCGCCGTCGTCAGCCCGAACAGCGCACGCCTGCTCGAGCTGTTCTATGCCGTCCCGGCTTCCGGCCGGATTCTCGTGCCGATCAACTTCCGGTTGGCTCGGGGCGAGGTCGAGTACATCGTCGAACACAGCGGCGCCACCGTGCTGCTCGTTGACGGAGAGCTCGACGACGAGCTGGGGTCGATCGCGGCGAAGCATCGGTTCGTCCTCGGTAGGCACAGTGACGAGGCCTTGCTCCGTTACGACCGGGACCCCACGCCGTGGCCCGAACCGGACGAGAATGCCACGGCGACGATCAACTACACGAGCGGGACGACCGCCCGGCCCAAGGGCGTCCAGATCACCCATCGCAACATCTGGACGAACTCGGTGCTGTTCGGCTGGCATGCCGGCGTCCAGGACCGGGACGTTTACCTGCACACACTCCCGATGTTCCACGCCAACGGCTGGGGCATGCTGTACACGGCGGCGGCCGTGGGCGTGCCTCAGGTGGTGCTGCGCAAGGTCGACGGCACCGAAATCCTCCGCCGGGTCGCCGACCACGACGTGAGCTACATGTGCGCCGCACCGGCCGTCGTGAACGCCGTCCTCGAGGCGGGCCGGAGCTGGTCCGGTCCCATCCCCGGCACCGGCCGGCGGACTCGGATCATCTGTGCCGGAGCGCCACCGCCGTCGAAGACCATCGAACGGATCGAGACCGAGCTCGGCTGGGAGTTCTGCCAAATCTATGGACTCACCGAGACCTCACCGCTGCTCACCGTCAACCGTCGCCGGAGCGAGGAGGACGCGCTACCGATCGAGGAGGCGGCCCGCCTGCTCTCCCGCGCCGGCGCTCCCGCCCTGGGTGTCCGGCTGCGGATCGCGGATTCGGGTGAGGTGCTGGCCCGGGGCAACGTCGTCCTCGAGGGCTACTGGCGGCAGCCGGAGGCCACCGCGGAGGCCCTCGAAGGAGGCTGGTTCCACACCGGCGACGGGGGACTGCTCGACGACGAGAACTACCTGACCATTTCCGACCGCAAGAAGGACGTCATCATCACCGGCGGCGAGAACGTGTCGTCGATCGAAGTCGAGGACTGTCTCTACCAGCTCGACGGCATCGCCGAGTGCGCAGTCATCGGCATCCCGGATGCGAAATGGGGAGAGACGATCAAGGCGGTCGTGGTGACCTCCGCCGGGTCCCGGCTTGACGCCGCAGCCGTCATCGCGCACTGCAAGCAGCGGTTGGCCGGCTACAAGGCTCCCACCTCGGTTGACTTCGTGGACGCCATCCCACGAACCGCGACCGGCAAGGTGCAGAAATACAAGCTCCGGGAACCGTACTGGCGGGATCGGAACCGCCAGGTGAACTGAGCGCTACCACAGCTCGGACCCGATCCCGGGCGCTGCGGGACCGGGGAAATTCAAGGCACCGAGACCGAGGTGAGCACGGACCCGACCACCTCGGAGCGGCGTACCGGATCCACCAGCGGGCGCTCGTCGCGTCCCACGACGTAGAACGCATCGACCGCGTCGGTGCCCAACGTGCTGACCCGCGCCGCCCGCACGTCCAGGCCGCAGTCGCTGAGTGCCCGGGTGATCCGGTAGAGCAGGCCCGGTGAGTCGTGGGCACGAACCTCGACGACGGTGGCCTGACTCGACGCGTCGTCGACGAACACCACCCGCGGGGGGACCGTCGATCCGGGGCGTCGGTAGGCGCGGTCGCGGTCCGCGAGCCGGTCACCGAGGGCGAGCGCGTCGTCGAAGGCGTACCGGATGTCGGCGCGGACGAGATCCCAATCCGGGGGCGATCCGAACCGGGGGGTGACGTCGAAAACGGTGACCGCGGTGCGCCCCACCGTGGCGGCGGTCGCCGCCCGCACGTCGAGGCGGTGCAAGGCGAGAACGCCGGCCGAGCGCCAAAGCAGGCCGGGGCGGTCCGGGGCCACGACGGTGACCTCGTGACCGGCTGGCCGATCCTCGACATGAACGGCGAACTCGCCGCGCTGGGCCAGCTCGCGCTGGCTGGGGTTGAGCCGATCAGGGGCGTCGCGGGCCCACACCGCGGCTCCACCCGCGACCGCGAGGGCGGAGTCGACCCGCCGGACCAGTTCACCAACCAGGCCGGCCTTCCAGTCGCCCCAGGCGGCCGGCCCGGTGGCCTTGCCGTCCGCCTCGGTGAGTGCGTGCAGGACCGCCAGGGTGTCCCGGTCGCGCACCGCGTCGACGACGAAGGCGACCGTCGCCGGATCGTCAAGGTCGCGTCGGGTTGCCGTGTCGGCCAGGAGCAGATGGTGGCGCACCAGCGTGCCGACCGTATCGACGTCCGCCGAAGGCAAGCCGACCCGCCGAGCGACACCGGCGGCCACGGGCACGCCGGTCACCGCGTGATCGCCCGGGAATCCCTTCCCGATGTCGTGGAGCAGCGCCCCCAGCAGAAGCAGGTCGGGGCGAGCGACCTGCCGGGTGAGGGCGGCCGCCTCCGCCGCGGCCTCGGTCAGATGGCGATCCACGGTGAACCGGTGATAGGCGTTGCGCTGCGGCCGGCACCGCACGCGGTCCCACTCGGGCAGGATCCTGGTAAGCAGGCCCGCCTGATCGAGCGCCTCGAGGACGAGGACGGCCGGCGGACCGGTGCCGAGCAACCCGAGCAGGGCGTCCCGAGCAGCCGCCGGCCACGGGTCCGGCAGCGGGGCCGATTCAGCGACCAGCCGCTCGAGTGTGTGCCGGGCCAGGGCGAGGCCGGACTGCGCCGACGCGGCGGCCGCCCGCAGCAGCAGCGCCGGGTCCTCGGCGGGAACGGCGTCCCGCGCCAGGACGACTTCGCCGGCCTGTGCGACGACGCCGTCGGCGAGCGGCGTTCGGGTGGCGGGCACGCGACCCCGACGCCACGGCAGCCGGGAAGTCGGGGGCGCAAGCGCGGCGAGCACCCGGCGAGAGGTGCTGTCCAGGCCGAAGGCGATCGTCCGGGCGGCGCCGTACACAGCCGTCATGAGGGCGTCGGCGTCGGAATAGCGGAGCCCGGCGGCCACCCCGTCTTGCTCCTGAAGGACCAGCCGGTCCGACCCACGTCCGGTCCGCCGGTGCAGCTCGACGCGTACGTCGAGCAGGAGTTCGTATCCGGCGCGAATCGCCGGGTCCGGCGCGTCGACCATCCAGGCGGCGGCCGCCGCGTGGATGGCGTGGACGTCGCGCAAACCGCCGCGGGCTTCTTTCAGGTCGGGCTCCAGCAGGAAGGCGAGCTCGCCGAAACGGGCCGCCCGCTCGCGGGCGCTGTCGAGCAGATCGGGCAATCGCCGCCCGGCGTCGCCCCGCCAGGCTGCCCGAACGGCATGTCCCAGCGAGCTCGTCAGCGTCGAGTCTCCGGCGATGTGCCGCACGTCCAGCAACCCGAGTGCGGCCTTGAGGTCGGTGCGGGCGACGCCAACGGCCTCGGCGACGGTCCGCACCGCGTGGTCGAGGCCGACTCCGGAGTCCCAGATCGGATACCAGATCCGGTCGGCGATAGCGCCGACATCGCGCCGCCCCGCGTGCAGGAGGACGAGATCGAGGTCACTGCCGGGCGCGAGCTCTCGCCGCCCGTAGCCCCCGACCGCGACGAGCGCCACGTCCGGCTCGTCGCCGAGCAGGCCGATCAGCCAACGGTCGGCGAGTTGGGTGAGCTGCTCGCGCAGCTCCGCCGGCGGCAGCGCGGGCCGGGCAAGCAATTCGGCCCGGGCTGCGCGCAGATTCACAGCGCGTCGGCACCCCGTTCCCCGGTGCGCACGCGGACCAGGTCGTCTACCGGGACGGTCCACACCTTGCCGTCCCCGATCTTTCCGGTGTGCGTCGCGGCCACGATCGCCTCAACGACCCGCTCGGCGTCTGCGTCGTCGACGACGATGTCGACGCGCACCTTCGGTACGAAATCGACGGTGTACTCCGCCCCCCGGTAGACCTCGGTGTGCCCACCTTGGCGCCCGAAGCCCTGCACCTCGCTCACGGTGATCCCCTGCACCCCGAGCGCCTGTACCGCCGCCTTGAGGTCGTCCAGCTTGAACGGCTTGACGATCGCCGTGACCAGTCGCATGTGCCGATCCTCCCGTGTCCGAGCTCAGAGCGCGTCAGGGCCCCGCTCACCAGTGCGCACCCGGACGAGTTCTTCGACCGGGACCGTCCACACCTTGCCATCACCGACCTTTCCGGTCTGGGCCGCGGCCACGATCACGTCGACGACACGCACCGCCTCGGCCGCTTCAACGAGGATCTCCACCCGCACCTTCGGCACGAAATCGATCGTGTACTCAGCTCCCCGGTACACCTCGCTGTGCCCGCGTTGACGGCTGTAACCCTGAACCTCACTCACCGTGAGACCCGTCACCCCGCAGGCAACGAGGGCGGCCCTGACGTCTTCGAGCCGATGGGGCTTGACGATGGCCGTGACGAGCTTCACGCGCCGTCCGCCCCGAGGGAGCCGGCCCGGACGGCCCGGACGGCCCGGACGGCCCGGCTCGCGGGCATGGCCGACCGCCCGCCTGCGAGCCACAGGGCACTGTCAAGATCCATCCGGCGGCCTCCGGTCAGTCGCGGGGGACGCGCCTGAGCCTCGCCGAGCATCGTTTCCCGCCGGCTTCGGCGGCGTTTCACTCCGGTGACCGGGCGTTACCGGCGTGTGAACTCCTCGGCGGGGGTGTCCGGGGTGTCGCCGAGCAGCGCGTCGACGAACGCCTCGGGTTCGAACGGCGCCAGATCATCGGGTCCTTCGCCGAGCCCCACCAGCTTCACCGGGACGCCGAGTTCGCGCTGCACGGCGATGACGATGCCGCCCTTGGCCGTGCCGTCGAGTTTGGTCAGCGCAATGCCTGTGACGTGAACGGCCTCGAGAAAAACCCGGGCCTGCACGACACCGTTCTGCCCGGTGGTGGCGTCGAGAACCAGCAGCACCTCCCCCACCGCCGCCTGCTTCTCGACTACCCGCTTGAGTTTGCTGAGCTCGTCCATGAGACCGGTTTTCGTGTGCAACCGGCCGGCTGTGTCGATGACGACCGTGTCCGAACGACGGTCGATACCGAGCTTCACGGCCTCGAAGGCGACGCTCGCCGGATCCGATCCCTCGGCGCCACGGACAACCTCGGCGCCCACCCGGCCGGCCCAGGTCGCCAGCTGTTCGGCGGCGGCGGCCCGGAAGGTGTCTGCGGCGCCGAGGACGACGCTACGACCGTCCGCCACGAGCACCCGGGCGAGCTTCCCGCAGGTGGTCGTCTTGCCGGTGCCGTTGACGCCGACGACCAGCAGCACGGCGGGGATGCCGTCCGCCGCCGTGGTCGACAGCGATCGGTCGGCCTCGCCCACGGCGAGGATCAGCTGCTCCCGGAGCAGCGCCCGGAGCTCGACCGGGCCGCGGGCGCCGCGAACCCGGACCTGGGTCCGCAGCGCATCGACGAGTTCCCGGGTGGCGGCGACCCCGACGTCGGCGGCGAGCAGCGTGTCCTCGACGTGCTCCCAGGCGTCGTCGTCGAGGACATCGCGGGCCAGGAGGGAGAGCAAACCGCGACCCAAGGTCGACTCCGAGCGGGCCAGCCGGCCACGGAGGCGGACCAGGCGGCCGTCGCTGGGGAGCGGCGCCTCGAGCCCCGGAGCGGGGAGCGGCGCCTCCATCTCCGGGGCGGCGAGCGGCGCCTCGAGTCCCGGAGCGGGTGGCGGCGACTCGACCGCCCGGCCCGGAGGCCCCACGAGCGGCTCCGGGCCCCGTCCACGGCGGCTTCGCAGCGCGGTGATCGAGGCGGCAGCCGCCGCCAGGACGACGACTGCGATCGCGAGATACAGGTAGAGCACGGACGGCATCCTCGCAAACCGCCCCGGGGCCCGACGATGCGGTCCTACCGATCAGTAACGGATCGGGTCCGAGTCATTACGAGGTGTAGTCATTTTGGAGGATCTTCGTAACGAACCGGTGATATCGGAATCGCCGCCTCCGATAGTAGGTGGCGCCGCCCGGACCCGGCGGCAGACAACTGGAGTCCGGTGACAGCGATCGCTTCCCCGCACCCGCTCTCGGCGCGCACGGCGGCCCGACTTTCCGGCGCCCTGTTCGTGCTGTGTGGCTCGCTCGTGGCCATTGTCGCGGCGGTGCTGCCGAACGCGCCGGGGACCAACCGGCCCGTCCTCACCGCGATCGGGCTGGTGGCTGCGGGCTGTGGGGTCCTCGTCTGGGTTCTGCCATGGGACCGCTGGCCGCGGATCGCCACGCTGACCCTGGTGCTCCCGGCGTGGCTGCTGATCGCGCTGCACAACACGTTCACGCGGGCCGACGGCTTCAAGTACTCGATCTTCTTCGCGGTCACCTTCGCCTGGATGGGGCTGACCCACCGACGGGGAACGAGCTCGGCGGTCTGGCCGCTGGCGCTGGTGGCCTACCTCGCCCCGCTGACCGTCGTTCCCCATGTCCCGGCGGCGGCCTGGTCGGCCGTCTACATAGTCCCGGTCTGCGTGCTGATCGGGGAGACCGTCGCCTGGGTGACCGGGCGGCTCGGCGACACCGAACAGGAGCTGCGCTCCGGCCAGGAGCTGTGGCGCGGTCTGTTCGTCGAGTCGCCGCTGCCGATGTGGATCTTCGAGCGACCGGGGCTCGCTTTCCTCGACGTCAACGCCGCCGCCATCCAGCAGTACGGCTGGACCCGGGAGGAGTTCCTCTCTATGACCCTGCTGGACATCCGGCCGGTCGAGGCACATGCCGCCCTGCGCGAGGCGACCGCCGACCCCGCCGCCCACCAGTCCGCCATCTGGGAGCACCGCACGAAGGGTGGCACGCGGATCGATGTCGAGGTGCGGAGCTGCCCGGCAACCGGATTCCGGGCCGAGGCCTACGTCGTGGTCGCTCGCGACGTAAGCGACGAGCGGCGCGCGGCGGATGCCCTGGCCCGCCAGCTCGTCCACGACCCGCTCACCGGCCTGCCCAACCGCGCCCTGCTCCTCGACCGGCTCCAACAGTCGGTGGAGCGCCGGCCCCGGGTCGCCGCCCTGCTCATCGACATCGATCGATTTCGGCTGGTCAACGATCAGCTCGGCCCGGATGCCGCTGACCGGGTCCTGCGCGCGCTGGCCGAGCGGCTCGCCGATCTGGTCGGCCCGGCCCGCACGCTCGGCCGGATGGACGGGGACGCCTTCCTCGTCATCTGCGAGGACGGGGGGAGCGCCGAGCAGGTCGCCGAGGACATCCTGCGCGAGGTGTCCCGCCCGATGATCATCGATGGGCGGCAGCTCACGATCACCGTGAGTGTCGGCCTGGCCCGGCACGCCGGCCCGATGGACGCGGCCGATCTGCTGCGCGAGGTGGAGAACGCGCTGGGGGTGGCAAAGCAAGCCGGGCGCAACCGGGTCGTCGGGCTGGACTCGCAGGCCCGGGACCGGGCCTGGCAGCGCCGGGAGCTCGAGCGCCGGCTCCCCGACGCCGTGTCCACGGGCCAGCTCGTCCTGTATTTCCAGCCGATCGTGAGCCTCGCCGACCAAAGGGTGACCGGCGCGGAGGCCCTGATCCGGTGGCGCACCCCGGAGCACGGCCTAATCCTCCCCGACCACTTCCTGCCGATCGCCGAGGAGCTCGGACTACTCCCGCAGATCGACAGCTGGGTCTTGCTCGAGGCCTGCCGGGCCTACGCCCGCTGGTGCGGGCAGGGCAATCTGGCCGCGCCGGACCACGTGTACGTCAACGTCACCCCGGCCCAGCTGGCCCAGGCCCCCTTCCCGGAGTTCGTCCAGAGCGTGCTCGCCGCGACCGCAGTCCCGCCGGACGCGCTCTGCCTCGAGCTCACCGAGCACACCCTGATCGCCGAGGATCCCGGGACCCACGCGACCCTGGAGCGGCTGCGTCGAATCGGGGTAGGGCTGGCGGTGGACGACTTCGGGGCCGGGTTCGCGTCGTTCGGCTACCTGCGCCATCTCCCGGTGACGACGCTGAAGATCGACCGCTCGTTCGTCGCCGACCTGCCACACAATCCGCATGACGTGACCATCGTCAGCAACATCGTCCGGCTGGCCGACGAACTGGGACTCACCGCCGTCGCCGAAGGCATCGAGACCCCCGCCCAGGCTCAGGCCCTGCGGGACCTGGGCTGCGCGAACGGCCAGGGCTACCGCTGGGCACGCCCGACGGCCGAGCCCGAATTCGTCGACTGGCTGGCCGAGTGGCAAGGCGACCATCCGCACGCGGTCCGTTCCGAGCATCTCTCGTCGGTGGCGACCGTGAGCCGGCTGCACCCGAGGCCCCCCGAAGTGCTCAGGCCGGCTCGACCTCACGGATCCGCTGGGAGATCACCTGCGTGATCCCGTCCCCGCGCATGCTCACCCCGTAGAGGGAGTCGGCGGCCTCCATGGTTCGTTTCTGGTGGGTCACCACCAGCAGCTGTGAGGTGTCCTTCAGCTCGGCGAGCAAGTCGACCAGGCGCGCCAGGTTCCGGTCGTCGAGCGCCGCCTCGACCTCGTCGAGCACGTAGAACGGCGAGGGCCGGGCCCGGAAGATCGCGACCAACAGCGCGATGGCGGTGAGCGAGCGCTCCCCCCCGGACAGCAGAGACAGTCGCTTCACCTTCTTGCCCGGCGGGCGGGCCTCCACGTCCACCCCGCTGGTCAGCAGGTCGGCGGGGTCGGTGAGCACGAGCCGACCCTCTCCGCCGGGGAAGAGGGTCGCGAACACCTGCCCGAATTCGCGGGCCGTGTCGTGATAGGCGGCAGCGAAGACCGCCTCGACCCGGTCGTCTACCTCCTTGACCACGGTCAGCAGGTCCCGGCGGGTGGCCCGCAGGTCCTCGAGCTGCTCGGCGAGGAATTTCTGCCGCTCCTCCAGCGCGGCGTACTCCTCGAGCGCGAGCGGGTTGACCCGGCCGAGCACGGCGAGGGCACGTTCGGCCGCCCGGGCCCGCTTCTCCTGCTCCTCCCGGACGTAGGCGACCGATCCGGCGGCTTCGCGAGCGGGTTCGGCGTCCGCCTCGGTGAGCACGGGGACGGGGGCCTGGGGACCGTACTCGCCGACCAGGGTGGCCTCGTCGACCCCGTACTCCTCGACCGCCTTCGTGGCGAGGGCCTCGACCCGGGCCCGCTGCTCGGCCCGGAGCAGCTCGTCGCGGTGCACGGCGTCGGTCAGCGTGGCCAGTTCGGTGGCCAGCTCGCGAACCCGGCCGCGAACTCCGAGCAGCTCACCTTCGCGAACCGTGCGGCCCTCTTCGGCCGCCGCCCGCTCCCGGGCGGCGGCGGCGAGCGAGGTTTCGACGCTGCGGGCGGCGATCGCACCGGCCCGGGCCACCGCCGCGGCGACAGCGGACTCGCGGGCACGGCGGGCTCGAGCCGCGACCGCTGCCGCCCGGGCGGCCCGCTCGGCGGCGGCCGCCGCGGCCAGCGCCTGGGCCCGCTCGGTGACCGCGCGGAGCCGCTCCTCGCCGGTCCGGACCGCGAGCCGCGCATCGACCTCGGCGACCCGGGATTCGGCGCACGCGAGGGCCAGCCGGTCCCGTTCCGCGCTGCCGGGCTCCTCGGCTGCCGGGGCGGCCTGCGCATTCGCCAGCCGTTCCTCGAGCTCGAGGAGCTCACCCGCCCAGCGTTCCCGGTCCGCCGTGGCCTGGTCGCGGGCTCGGGCCAGCCGTTCCGTCTCGGCCTGGGCGGCCCGGGCGGCCGCGCCGAGCTGCCCCAGCCGCTCGGCAACCGCGGCCTGCCGAGCGTCGGATTCGTGAAGTTCGCCGAGCGTCGCATCGAGCTCGACCTGCCACCGGTCGCGCTCCGCGATGGCCGCACCGAGAGCGAAGCGCAGCCGCTCGCAACGATGCCCCGTCTCGACGAGACGGGCGTCGGCATCGTCGAGGGCGACCTGAACCTCGAGCCGGCTCGGCACCCGAGCCGATCCCCCCGCGGCCCACCCGGCTCCGAGCTGGTCCCCCGCGGCGGTGACCGCGCACAGCGACGGGTCGGCCCGAACCACCCGCCGGGCGGCCGCGAGGTCGTCGACGACTACTACGTGGCCGAGCAGCCGACCCAACGCCGCAGAGAACTCGGGGGGCGCACTCACGCACTCGAGCGCCCAACGCCCCTCCGGTGCCTGGCCCCGGCGGTCCGGCACCGCTGCGGCTCCGCCCACGAGCAGCCCGACCCGGCCGGCGTCATCGGCCTTGACCAGCTCGAGTGCCGTCACCGCGCCGTCGACCGACCCGACGGCGATCGCGTCGGCGGCGACCCCCAGGGCCGCGGCGAGCGCGGTCTCGAAACCCGGCGCGACGGCGAGGATGCTGGCGACCGCGCCGACCAGGTCGGGAAGGCGCTCGCGGGCATCGAGCAGGGCCGCTCCCGCGTCGCCACGCTCGAGGGACAGCGCGAGGGCCTCGCGGCGGCCCAGCAGCAGGCTGCGGTCGCGCTCGGCCTCCCGCTCCTCCGCCTCGAGCCGGCGAACCTGCTCGGCCGCGGCCTCGACGGCGGCCGCGGCCGTCTCGTAACGCTCGTCGAGCCCGGCCTCGCCGGCGTCGAGGCCGGCGATGTCGGCTTCGATCGCCTGAAACTCGCCCTGCGCCACACCGGCCCGGGTGCTGGCCTCGTCGACCGCCGCCCGCAGCCGTCCGATCTCGGCGTCCGCCGCTGCGGCCCGCGATCGCAGTGCGGCCACCTGCCCGGTGAGCCGAGCCAGCCCTTCCCGCCGGTCGGCCACGGCCCGCACCGCGGCGACCAGTCGGCTCTCCTCCGCGGCCAACTCGGCCTCGAGCCCGGCCCGCGCGTCGGCCGCGGCCCGAAGGCTCAGCTGATCCCGGGCCAGCTCCTCCGCCAGCTTCGCCTGCTCGCCGCGGACCGCCGCCGCCTCGGCGTCCAGCGCGTCCGGGTCGGGACCGGTCCGGTCCGCGTCGTCGGCGGCGGCCAGGTGCCGACCCCGCTCGGCCGCCAACGCCGCGACGCCGCGAAGGCGCTCGGCGAGGGAGCTGAGTCGATACCAGGTCTCCTGGGCTCGGGACAGCAGCGGGACGGCCTCGAGCAGTTCGGCCTCGAGGCGGGCTTCCCGGGCGGTCGCCTCGGTGAGCATGCCCTCGACCTCGACCCGTCGCGACCGGATCGCCGTCTCGTCGGCCACCTCGCTGTCCAGTGCCGCGGTGAGCGTGACGAGGTCCTCGGCGAGCAGCCGGAGCCGGGCGTCGCGGAGGTCTGCCTGGATCACCGCCGCCCGGCGGGCGACTTCGGCCTGCCGCCCGAGCGGTTTGAGCTGACGGCGCAGCTCGGCGGTGAGGTCGGTGATCCGGGTCAGGTTGGCCTGCATGGCCTCCAGCTTGCGGAGCGCCTTCTCCTTGCGCTTGCGGTGCTTGAGGACTCCGGCGGCTTCCTCGATGAACGCCCGCCGGTCCTCCGGTCGGGCGGAGAGCACCGCGTCGAGCTGTCCCTGGCCGACGATGACGTGCATCTCTCGGCCGATGCCGGAATCGGAGAGCAGCTCCTGAACGTCGAGCAGCCGGCACGGCGAACCGTTGATCGAGTATTCGCTGTCCCCGGACCGGTACATCAACCGGCTGATCGTCACCTCGGCGTAGTCGATCGGAAGCGCCCCGTCGGCGTTGTCGATGGTCAGCACGACCTCGGCCCGGCCGAGCGGCGGCCGGCCGGCCGTTCCGGCGAAGATGACGTCCTCCATCTTGCCGCCGCGCAGCGACTTGGCACCCTGCTCGCCGAGCACCCAGGCGATCGCGTCGACCACGTTCGACTTTCCCGACCCGTTGGGCCCGACGACACAGGTGATTCCCGGCTCGAAACGCAACGTCGTCGACGACGCGAAGGACTTGAACCCGCGCAACGTGAGGCTCTTCAGGTGCACGCGGCTCGCTCCGGGGCCATCTGGCCGGATCGTGACGGAGGGGAAGTCCGTTCGACCCTACTCGTCGGTCCCCGGCGCCGGCGCGTAACGCACCGGCACAACCGTCCGGAAATGGGCTGGGAAGAGGGCAGCGGCGCCCTCGGCGGAACCGAGCGGTCAGGCCAGCGCGGGCTCGCCGGCCACTTCGGCCGCCGAGTCGGGCACGGAGATCGCCAGCATGTCGTCGGAGACGCGGACCGACTCGACGAGCCGGTCGTTGATCTGGCGCAGCTGGCTCAGCTCCGCCTCGAGATCGTGCACCTGCCGCCGCAGCCGATGAACCTCGGCCGTGAGACGGGGGTCGGGGCCGAGCCCGACGTGGCCGAACAGGGCCTTCGCCATCTTCGGAGTCCTCCGCAGTGAGGCACGTGATGCGCGAGCTGGTGGGCGATGGAGGCTCGCAGGGGGTCATTTGAGGGTGACACGCTCCGCCGCGCCGGTCAAGCCCCAGGTTACGGGTTCATCACGACTTGAGTCCCGATGGCTCAATCTTACGCCGGGTCGAGGAGGCCACCGGAGTGCACGGCGCGCCCTTCGGGTGGGTCATCGAGGGGCCCGGCGGGGAGGTGGTTGGCAACCGGGGCAGAAATACGAGGAGCGGTTCATGAACGGGTCACGCCGGACCGGGCGGCCGCAGCGCGGACATGGCTGGCCCGCGCGACCGTAGACCGCGAGTTCCCGCTCGAAGTGGCCGCGCTCCCCCTCGACGTTGACATAGAGCGCGTCGAAGCTCGTCCCCCCGGCCGCGAGCGCCTCGGTGAACACCTCGCGGACCCCGGCGAGGACCCGCACCACCTCCCCCCGCCGCAGCGTCGAGGTCGGCCGGGCGTAGTGCAGCCGGGCCCGCCACAGCGCCTCGTCGGCATAGATGTTGCCGATCCCGGAGACGAGGGTTTGATCGAGCAATGCCCGCTTGAGCCCGGTGTTGCGACGCCGGATCGCGGCGACGCATCCGGGCTCGTCGAACTCGGGGTCGAGGGGGTCACGGGCGACATGGGCGATGCTCGGCGGAACGGGATACCCATCTTTTACGACAGCCAGCCCACCGAACGTCCGCTGGTCCCGGAACCGCAACTGCGGGCCGAGGTCGGCGAAGCTCAGACGAGCCCGCAGGTGCCCCGGGTCGACGAACCCGGGGGGAGCGACGACGAACTGCCCGCTCATGCCCAGGTGGGCGGCCAGTGCCTCACCCGAGTCCAGCGGGAGCCACAGGTACTTGCCCCGGCGGCGAGCCGACTCGATCCGCCGACCGATCAGCCGGGCCGCGAAATCCTCCCCGCCGGCGAGGTGGCGGCGCAGCGTGCGCGGTCCGGAGACCTCGACCGCGGCGATGGTGCGCCCGACGACATGGCGGTCGAGCCCGGACCGGACGACCTCGACCTCGGGAAGCTCCGGCACCGGTTAGTCCCCCGCGGCCCGCAGCCGCTCGGCCAGGGTCAGCCACGCGGCCTCGGCGGCGCGCTGTTCGGCTTCCTTCTTGCTCCGGCCATGTCCGGACCCGAGGACGTCGCCGTCGATCCCGACGGTGGCCTCGAAGTTCTTCTGATGGTCGGGGCCGCTCTCGTCGACCTTGTAGTCGGGGGCCCCGTACTCCCCGGTCGAAGCCAGCTCCTGAAGCGAGGTCTTCCAGTCGAGGCCGGCCCCACGCTCCACGGCGTCGATGATGAGCGGATCGAACAGCCGGTGGACGAGTCCGGTGGCGGCGGCGATCCCCTGGTCGACGTAGACCGCCCCGATCAGCGCCTCGAGGGTGTCGGCGAGGATCGAGGACTTGTCCCGCCCCCCGCTGGTTTCCTCGCCGCGGCCGAGCCGAACCGAATCGCCGAGGTCGAGGCTGCGGGCGACGTCGGCCAGGGCACGGGAATTGACCACGGCGGCTCGCAGCTTGGCGAGCTGCCCTTCGGCGAGGTCGGGGTGACGGTGGTAGAGGCTGTCGGTGACGACCAGGCCGAGCACGGCATCGCCGAGGAACTCCAGCCGCTCATTGGTGGGCAGGCCGCCATGCTCGTAGGCGAAAGACCGGTGGGTCAACGCCTGGCAGAGCAGATCCGGGTCGAGGGTCAACCCGAGGGTGGCAGCCAGCGCGGTCGGATCGGCTGGCTCCGGGGTTCGGCTCACAGCCGGGCGACCGCGTAGTCCACGGCGTCCCCCACGGTGCGCAGATCCTCGAGATCGCCGTCGTCGATGTGGAACCCGGAAGCCGCCCGCGGGGCGAGCCGCTCCTCGACGATCTCGGCCATCTCGACGAGCGCCAGCGAGTCCGCGCGCAGGTCCTCGCGGAACGTGCTGTCCCGCCGAACCGTCGCTGGATCTATCTCGAGGACGGTGGCGATCGCGTCGCGGATCACCCCGAACACATCCGGTGGCCCGTCCGGCGTACTCACCGGGCCGCACCCACCGTGCGGCGGGACAGCAGGTCGGCGAGCACCGCCCCGGTCCGCACGACGAGCCCCTCGGTGGCCGCCCGGGCCGCGATCCGGATGCCGGAGGCGATCGCCCGCGGGTTCGCGGCGCCGTGACCGATCACCGCGACCCCGTTGACGCCGAGCAGGATCGCCCCGCCGAGCCGGTCCGGCTCGAGCCGCTCGTCGATCCGCGCCGGGCCGTCGATCGCCCCCAGGACCAGCCGGTACATCCCTTCCAGACCCTTGAGCAGGACGTTGCCGGTGAATCCGTCGGTGACGACGACGTCGGCCCGCTCCCCGAGGGGCACGTCATGACCTTCGACGTTGCCGACGAACCGGATCGGCAGTTCGGCGAGCACCTGGTGGGCGTCCTTGCGGAGCTGGTCACCCTTGCCCGGCTCCTCGCCCATGGACAGCAGCCCGACCCGCGGGTTCTCGATCCCCAGACCGATCTGGGCGTAGGCCACACCGGCCATCGCGAACTGGGCGAGCCGGTCCGGATCGGCGTGCACCCCGGCACCGGCGTCGAGCAGGACGACCGGGCCGTGCGCGGCCGGCACTACGACGGCCAGGGCCGGCCGGGACATCCCCGGCAGCCGACCGAGTACGAGCAGGGCCGCGGCCACCGCGGCTCCGGTGGATCCCATCGACACGGTGGCGTCGGCGGCGCCGTCGCGAACCAGCCGGGCCGCGACGCGCACGGTGGCGTCGCGTTTGGCCCGGACCGCGCGGGCCGGATCCTCGGCCATTCCGATCGATTCGGTGGCCGCGACGACGTCGAGCCGGTCCGCGAGCGGCCGGCCGGCGAGCAGTTTCGCCGCCAGGTCCGGCGGCCCGACCAGGGTGACCGCCAGGTCCGGCAGCTCGGCGCAGGCGAGCAGGGCGCCGTCGACGACGGCGGCCGGGGCACCCTCACCGCCGAGCAGATCCAGGGCGACGGTGAGCAGCCGGTCCGATCCGCTCACGGTCAGACGGTGAGGACGCGTCGGCCGTTGTAGAAACCGCAGACGGCGCAGGCGGCGTGCGGCAGCTTGGCCTGCTTGCATCTCGGGCAGTCGACCGTCGTGGGTGCGGTCGTCTTCCACTGGGAGCGGCGCGCGCGGGTGTTGCTGCGCGACATTCGGCGTTTCGGGACGGCCACGGTCAACTCTCCTCGTTCTCGTCGGTCACCAAGCGGAGGGCGGCCCAGCGGGGGTCGGCCTCGACGTGCATGTGGCCCGGTTCGACGTTGTCTAGCCGGGCGCCGCACCCTGGGCACAGGCCCGGGCACTCCGCCCGGCACAGCGGTGTGAGCGGAAGTGCGAGCACGACCGCGTCCCGGACCGCCGGCTCGAGGTCGATGAGGTCGCCCGCCAACCGGCCGGTCTCCTCGCCGGCGTCGTCGTACGCGAACAACTCCTGGAGCTCGGCCTCCACCTCGGCGGCGACCGGCTCCAGGCAACGTCCGCACTCGCCGGAAAGCGGAGCACGGGCGGTTCCCGACACGAGCACCCCCTCGACGACCGCCTCGAGCCTCAGATCGAGTTCGAGATCGGTGCCTTCGGGGACGCCGATGAGCTCGAGGCCGAACCCGCCCGGCGCCGGGACCGTCCGGCGGACCCGGCGCATCGACCCGGGGCGCCGCCCGAGTTCCCGGGTGTCGAGAACGAGCGGGGCGCGGGGATCGAGCCGGGGCGCAGTGTGATCGCGAGGCATGGTGAGGTTCGGTCTCAGGCAGACCGTAGGGGCATCCTACCGAACGGCGGTCAGTGCGGGAGCTCCGGCTCGTCCGGGTTCTCCTGGAGCCGGCTCAGCTCGTGCTGGCCGGCCAGCTTGGAGCGGCCGCGCTCGACGGCGGCGAGGGTCTTGTTGAGCACGATCTCGAAGTTCGCGAGCTTCTTGTCGACGTAGTCCTCGACCTCGGCCCGCATCTGGACCGCGGCGTCTTCCGCGTCGCCGACCAGCCGCTCGGCCTCGAGTGCGGCCTCCGCCACCACCTCGGTCTTCGCGATCAGGCGGGCCCGCTCATCCCGGGCCGCCGCGATGATCCGGTCGGCATCCTGCCTGCCCTCCTCGACCAGCTGGTCCCGGTCGCGGAGCAGGCGCCGGGCTTGGCTCATCTCCGCCGGCAGCATGGCTCGCAGCTCTTCGAGCTGGTTGAGCAGCTCGACGCGGTTGACCATGCACGAGGCGGACATCGGCATCGCCCGCGCCCCTTCGATCAGGCCGACGATCTCGTCCAGCTTGGCCGGTACATCCACGGGACCGGTCACTTCCGGGGGGTGGGCGGCCGGTCGGCGGCGTAGCGCGAGGCAACTCGGTCGGTGAGCCGGGTGAGCACGCTGAGCGGCACCAGTCCGGACACGTCCCCACCATAGGTCGCGACCTCCCGGACGAGGCTCGACGAGAGGAAACTGTAGAGCGGGTTGGTCGGCATGAACAGCGTCTCCACCCCGGCGAGGCTGTGGTTCATCTGGCCCATCTGAAGCTCGTAGTCGAAGTCGCTGACGGCCCGCAGGCCCTTGACGGCGACCTGGATCGACCGATCCCGGCAGAAGTCGACGAGCAGTCCGTAGAAGCTGGCGACGGTGACGTTGGGGTACTCGGCGACCACCTCACGCAGCATCTCCATCCGCTCGTCCACGTCGAACAGGCTGCTCTTCGACTTGTTGACGAGAACGGCCACGACGACCTCGTCGAACAGCCGGCTGGCCCGGCCGATGATGTCGAGATGACCATTGGTGACCGGGTCGAACGACCCGGGGCAGACCGCCCGTCGCACGCGCGTCCTCCTCAGCACGCCTCCGGCGGGGCGGCGGCGCGACCGTACCAAAGCCGAGCTTCACCGTAACGGCGGTCCCGGTCGGGGACCACCCCGGTGGGCCACCGCCAAGCGCCGTCCCGGACGGCCCGCTCCACGACGACGACCGCCCCGGCCGCCAACCAGCCACCGACCCGGAGTCGGCTCACCGTCGCCGCCAGCTCCTCGTCCCCTACCGCGTAGGGCGGGTCGGCGAAGGCGACGTCGAAGCGCTCGGGCGCGCCGGCGAGGTAGCGCCGCACGGCGAGCGGACGCACGACGGCACCGGGCAACCCGAGCCCGCGGGCATTGTCCGTCGCGGTCGCCACCGCCGTCCGGTCGGACTCGACGAGCACCACCCGCGCGGCGCCGCGGGACAGCGCTTCGAGCCCCACGGCGCCGGACCCGGCGTAGAGGTCGAGGAAACGGGCACCGGCGAGCGGGCCTCGAAGCGCCTCCAGAGTGGAGAACAGCCCCTCCCGGGCCCGGGCCGAGGTGGGTCGAGTCCGCTCCCCCGACGGCACGGCCAGCCGCCGGCCCCCGGCCGCCCCGGCGATGAGCCGGGTCACGCCTTCTCCAGAAACTCGGCGCGATCCTCGTCGAGGCTGGCCTCGACCGCCCGGGCCAGCTCCGGGTGACCGGCCAGCCCGGGGTCGGCCGCCACCAACGCGAGGGCCTCGGCCCGGGCCGCCTCGATCACGTCGCGGTGGCGCAACACCTCGAGCAGCCGCAGCCTCTTCTTCCGGCCGGACTGGGCCTCGCCGAGCACGTCGCCCTCCCGCCGCTGCTGGAGGTCGAGCTCGGCCAGCACGAATCCGTCGAGGGTCTCGGCGACCGCGTCGATCCGATCCCGGGCCGGCGTTCCGGCGGCGGCGGAGGTGACGAGCAGGCACAGCCCGGCAGCGCTGCCCCGGCCGACCCGCCCGCGCAGCTGGTGCAGCTGAGAGACCCCGAAACGGTCCGCGTCGAGCACGACCATGACCGTGGCGTTTGCGACGTCGACCCCGACCTCGATCACGGTGGTCGCGACCAGGACGTCGATCCGTCCCGCCGCGAACGAGGTCATGACGTCGTCCTTCGCCTCGGCCGGGAGGCGACCGTGCAGGGCCTCGACGCGCAGCCCGGCCAACTCTCGCTCACGCAACCCGGCCAGGACGTCGAGCACCGCGGCGCTCCCCTCGGCCTGCTCCTCCTCGCCGGCCGCCGTCGCGGCGTCGATCCGCGGGCAGACGACGTAGACCTGATGGCCGGCGGCCACCTCTTCGGTGACCCGCTGCCAGCTTCGCTCCAGCCAGGCGGGCTTCTCGCGGGCCGGTACGACCGACGTGGCGATCGGCGACCGGCCGGCCGGCAGTTCGGTGAGCACGCTGGTGTCGAGATCGCCGAACACGGTCATCGCCACCGTTCGCGGGATCGGCGTGGCCGTCATGACCAGCAGGTGCGGCGGGCGCGCCGCCTTGGCCCGCAACGCGTCGCGCTGTTCGACCCCGAACCGGTGCTGCTCGTCGACCACGACCAGGCCGAGATCGGCGAACTCCACGCTCTCCTCGAGCAATGCGTGGGTGCCGATGACCAGTCCGGCGCTCCCGTTCGCCGCCGCCGCGAGGGCATCCCGGCGGGCGGCGGCGCCGAGCGAGCCGGTGAGCAGCGCGATGCCGGTGGCCCGGTCGTCGCCGCCGAGCTGACCAGCCAGGGCGAGCGGCCCGAGCAGTTCAGCGATCGAGCGCGCGTGTTGATGTGCCAGCACCTCGGTCGGGGCGAGGAGCGCCGCCTGCCCGCCTGCATCGACGACGGTCAGCATCGCCCGAAGCGCCACCACCGTCTTGCCGCTGCCGACTTCGCCCTGAAGCAGTCGGTGCATCGGGTGCTCGCCGGCCAGTTCGGCCAGAATCGTCTCGGAGACCGCATGCTGACCGGCCGTGAGGGCGAACGGCAGCTGGGCGTCGAATCCGGCGAGCAAGCCGTCGGGACGGGGCCGGCGTGGCGTCGCCGGCTGGGCTCGGGCCGCTGCCCGGCGGCCGGCGAGCGCGACCTGGAGAAAGAAGGCCTCGTCCCAGATCAGGCGTTGCCTGGCTCGTTCGATCTCGGCCCGCGACTCCGGGCGGTGCACCAGCTGCAGGGCTTCGGCCAGTCCGATCAGCCCGTGCCGGTCACGCACGTCGGCCGGCACTGGATCCGCCAGGTCCTGGAGGCCGTCCAGCACGATCCGGACCGCTCGACTGATCGCCCAGGTGTTCGCCGCCGCCCCGGCCGGGTAGATCGGGATCAGCGGGCGGGCGAACTCGGCGATGTCCTCCTCGTCCTTGCCGTCGATCAGCAGGTAAGCCGGGTGGGAGAGCTGGCGAACCCTGTTGAAGACCTCGACCTTCCCGGCGAACAGGCCGCGGCGGCCGGGCGCCAACCGATCGAGCAGCCACCTCTTGGCGTTGAAGAAGGTCAGGACCAGCTTGCCGGTGCCGTCGGTGAGCTCGACCTTCAGCAGGCTTCCGGGGCGGCTCGAGTAGGGGATCAGTGCGCTCTTGTCGATGTCGGCGACCACGGTCGCGTATTCGCCGACCTGGAGCGAGCCGAGGTCGGTGAGCTGCCCGCGCTCCGCGTAGCGGCGCGGGTAGTGGTGCAGCAGATCGTTGACGGTCCGGATGTCGAGCCCGGCCAGCGCGTTGGCCGTCTTGTCGCCAACGACTCGCTTGAGCGGCTCGTCGAGTCTCACTCGACGCCGAGCAACAGCGGTCGGTCCGGCTGGCCGCCGGCGTAGATCACGGTTTCGACGCCCGGCCGGACCGCCTCGAGGTAGGCGGCGATCTCGCCGCCTACCTCCGGATCCGCCGCACCGCCGGTGATCAGCGTCACCAGCTCTCCGCCGCCGATGAGCATCCGGTCGAGCACCCCGGTGGCCACGTCTCGAACCGAGCTGCCGACGACGACGATCTCGCCCTCGACCAGCCCGAGCACGTCGCCCCTGGAGCACGGTCCGGCCGGGGTCGAGGACTCCCGGACCGCGCTGGTGACCTCCGCCCAGCGGGTTGCACCGGCGGCGGCCGTCATCGCGATGACGTCGTCGGCGAAGCGTCGGCGCGGGTCGTGGACCGCCAGCGCGGCGAGCCCCTGCACCGGGGACTGGGTCGGGATCACCTCGACCGCGCGCCCCTCTTCGCGCGCCCGGGCCGCAGCGGTGTCGGCGAACGGCCGGACCGCGGGGTCGTTGGGGAGCAAGGCGACCTGGTCGGCTCCGGTAGCCCGGACGACCGCGAGCAGGTCGGCCGCCGACGGCGGGCGTACGCCGTCGATCACGGCGGCGCCCTCGGCGCGGAAGAGCCCGGCCAGCCCTTCGCCCGGCGCCACGGCGACAACCGCCGCGCCGACCGCGGGCTGCGCCGGCGCGTCAGCGAACCGGGTCACGACGATCCGGTGCGGCCGGCCGGCCTCGATCCCGGCCTCGACCGCCGCACCGACGTCGTTGACGTGCACATGGACCGTCCACAGGCCGTCCCCGCCGACCACGACTAGGGAGTCGCCGAGACGGCCGAGCCGCTCGCGCAGGCCGGCCACCGACGTCTCCGGCGCGTCGAGCAGGTACTGGACCTCGTACCCGAACGCGAGACTGCCCGACTCCCGGGCCCGGACGGACGGCGCGGGGCCGGCGTTGACCGGGGTGCCACCCGGTTGGCCGCCGCAGACCGCGGCCAGCGCGTCCAGCAGCACGACGAGGCCCCGGCCGCCGGCGTCGACGACACCGGCCAGGGCGGCGAGCTTCTGCGGGCTGCGGACCAGCTCCTCCGCGGCCCCCCGCGCGGCGGCGTCCGCCACTCCGGCGAGGTCGTCACCGGCGACCGCGGCGGCTGCCTCGGCGGCGGCCCGGGCCACCGACAGGACGGTACCTTCGACCGGAGTGGCGACGGCGGCGTAGGCGAGATCCGCGGCGCGACCCAGCGCCACCTCCAGCTCGCGGCCACCGGCCGGACCGGCGCCGAACACCTCAGCGAGACCGCGGAGCAGCTCGCTGAGGATGACTCCGGAATTGCCGCGCGCACCGAGCAGAGCGCCGCGGGCCATCGCGGCGACCGTCCCCGGCAGATCCGAGCCGACGGGTGGTAGTGCCTCGACCACCGCGGCCATCGTGAGCGCGAGATTCGTTCCGGTGTCGCCGTCGGGGACCGGGTATACGTTCAGCCCGTCGATCTCCGCACGAGCCCGCTGGAGGGCTTCGAGTCCGGCGATGCACCACCGTCGGATGTCGTCGGCGTCGAGGCGGTCGAGCACAGCGGCCAGCGTAGCCGCGGGTAGCGACGGTTCGGTTGGTCCCGGCGACCCCGGTCGGCTAGTCTGGATCCGCTTGATCGCACCGCCGGTCGACGAATCCCGCGCCGGCTGACCACGTTCAGGAGAGATCCCGTTGGCTGCCGTCTGCGACGTCTGTGGCAAGGGGCCCGGTTTCGGCATGTCCGTGTCCCACTCCCACCGTCGCACCAGGCGCCGCTGGAACCCGAACATCCAAACCGTGCACGCGGTCGTCGGCGGCACGCGGCGCCGGCTCAACACCTGCACGTCCTGCCTCAAGGCCGGCAAGGTCAGCCGGGGGTAGTCCGCCACCGCCAGCCGTGGTCGACCGGGCCGATGCCCTGTCCCAGCGGGAACCCGGCGGCGATCGCGCCCGTCACGTAATCCTTCGCGGCTCGCGCCGCGGCCGGGACGTCCAGCCCGCGGGCGAGACCCGCCGCCAGTGCAGAGGCCAACGTGCAGCCGGTGCCGTGCGTGTGCCGGCGATCGAGCCGACCGGCCCGCAACTCGAGGTGCGAACTGCCATCGGTGAGCAGGTCCACCGCGTCGCCCGACAAGTGGCCGCCGGTGACAAGGACCCAGCGCGGGCCCAGGGCGAGCACCGCGTCGGCCGCGCGGGACAGATCGGATTCCGCGTCGACGCGCAGGCCGGTGAGCATCTCGACCTCGTACAGGTTCGGCGTCACCACCGTCGCCAGCGGGAGAAGCTCGGTCCGGACGGTGGCCACGGCTTCCGGGGCGAGTAGCGGGTCGCCGTGCTTGGAGACGCCGACCGGGTCCACGACGAGCGGTGCCGTGATCCCGGACAAGCCCTCGGCCACCGCCGACACCAGTTCCGGGGAGGCGAGCATCCCCGTTTTGACCGCGTCGACCCCGATGTCCCCGAGGACGCTCGCCAGCTGGGCGCGGACCGCCTCGACCGGTAGCTCCCATACCCCCTGGACACCGACCGAGTTCTGCGCGGTCACCGCGGTGATCACCGACATCGCGTGCACCCCGAAGGCGAGCATCGTCTTGAGGTCCGCCTGGATCCCAGCGCCACCCCCGGAATCCGAGCCGGCGATCGCGAGCACCCGCGGCGGGGTCACCCGGGGTCCGCGAAGTGCTCGTGCCCGGGCGCCCCGGGTGGCTCGCGATCGATCCAGGCGAGTCCGCTGCCGGCGAGGACCCTGCCGACCTGCGTCACCGGCCACGGTCGGGCCAGCCCGGCGATCCGCACCGCAACGCGCCGCGCATCCTGATCCGACAGCGTCGCAGCGAACGCGTGGTCGTCCCCACCGCCGGCCAGCCAGCTGAGCGGATCGATGCCCAGCCGTGCGGCGGCGGTGGCGAGCTCGGGGCCCATCGGCAGATCCGCGGCGGACAGTTCGATCCGGACGGCGGACCGCGTGGCCACGTGCCCGAGGTCGCGGGCCAGCCCGTCGCTCACATCGATCATCGAACTGGCGCCGGCCTCGGCCAGCTGGAGCGCCGCCGGGTAGGCCACAACCGGCTGCCGGTGCGCCTGGGCGAGCCGGGCCAGGTCCGGCTCGTGGCCGAGCCCGGCCCGCAGCACGGCGAGTCCGGCCGCCGCCCAGCCCAGTCGGCCGACGACGAGGACCACGTCCCCGGGCCGGGCTCCGGCGCGGGTCACCGGAGCCCGCCCGGCCAGGTCGCCGAGCGCGGTGACCGAGACGACCAGCCGGTCGCAGCGAACCACGTCGCCGCCGGCCACCGCCGCGCCACCGGCCATCGCCTCGTCCCGCAGCCCGTCGGCCAGCGCCTCGGCCCAGGCGACGGGGAGGGCGGCCGGCGCGGCCAGGCCGACGAGTAGCGCGGTCGGAGCGGCTCCCATCGCGGCGACGTCGGCGAGGTTCTGTGCCGCCGCCTTGCGGCCGACGTCGTAACCGCTGGACAGGTCACGATCGAAGTGCACGTCCTCGACCAGCAGGTCGGTGGTCGCGACCACCCGGCCGTCCGGCGCCCGAACGACCGCCGCGTCGTCACCTGGCCCGAGCACGATCCCCGGCCCGGACGGCAACCGGGCGATGATCCGCTCGATCAGGGCGAACTCGCCGATGTCGGCGAGCGTCAAGGGCTCCGATACCGAGATGACAGCCTCCCCGATAGATCGGATAGCGTGCCACTTCCAGTGCCGAGCGCCCGGGAGGTGGCACAGCCGTGACGGTTCAGGCCTACATCCTCATCCAGACCGAGGTCGGCAAGGCAGCGAAGGTCGCGCGCGACATCGCGGCCATCAAGGGCGTCACGATGGCCGAAGACGTCACCGGCCCCTACGACGTCATCGTCCGGGCCGAGGCCCGCAACGTCGACGAGCTCGGCAAGATGGTCGTCGCGCGGGTCCAGGGCGTGGACGGCATCACCCGGACGCTCACCTGCCCGATCGTTCACCTCTGAACCGGGGCCGCCTCGCGGGCCCCCTGTTGGCTGCCGCCTTCGCCGGCGGCTGCGGTGGGGGGGGCGGACCCACCCCGGTGGTCCCGCCGGTCCCGCCCAACCCAGCCGTCCGGGCGGCGTGCCTCCGGCTCGGCGCGACCCTGCCTGCCCGGCTCGACGGCGAGTCGCGCCGACGCACCGTCCCTGCCTCGCCGCTCACCACGGCCTGGGGGGATCCCGCCGTCGTCCTCCGCTGCGGGGTGGCGCGACCGGCCGGGTACAACGCCGCAGCCGAGACCGCCGTCGTCGACGGCGTGGCGTGGTTCCAGCAGGTGGGATCCGCGTCGGTGACCTGGACCCTCGTCGGGCGCGGCGCATACCTGGACCTACGGGTTCCGACGCGCTATCCGGCGCAGGCCGGGTTCCTGGTCGGCCTGGCCGGCCCGATCACCGCCGCCCTCCCGGCGACCGGCTGAGCCGGCGGTCGACTCAACGCAGCCCCGGCCGGCGACCCAGCGCGGTCCGGATCAGCCGGTCCACGAGCGCGGGGTAGTCCAGGCCGGTGGCTGCCCACATCCGGGGAAACATCGACGCGGGGGTGAAACCGGGCATCGTGTTGAGCTCGTTGACGGTGAGCGCCCCCGCGTCGTCGAGGAAGAAGTCCACCCGGGCCAGGCCCTCGCAACCGAGCGCGGTGAACGCCGCGGCGGACAACCCCCGCACCTCGGCGAGTACCTCCGCCGGTAGCCGGGCCGGAACGTCGAAGGTCGTGTCGCCCAGATACTTCGCGTCGAAGTCGTAGAACTCCCGCCCGGCCCCGACATGGATCTCGGCCGGAAGGCTGGTGTCCGGCAGCGCGCCGTCCAATCCCTCGAGCACGCCGCACTCGATTTCCCGGCCGACCATCCGGACCTCGACGAGCGCCTTCGTGTCGTGCCGGAAGGCGAGTTCGAGGGCCGCGGCCAGCTCGTCGCGAGTTGCGGCGGAGCTGATCCCGAGGCTCGAACCGCCCCGTGCCGGCTTGACGAACACCGAGCCCCCGAGGTCGTCGAGCCGGTCGAGCGCGCCGTGCGGATCCGCAATCCACTCGCGCTCGCGGACGAGCGCGAACCGACCGACCGGAAGCCCGCGCGCGTCGAGCACCAGCTTCATGTACTCCTTGTCCATGCTCGCCGCGCTCGCGAGGACCCCGGAGCCGACGTAGGGAACCCCGGCCAGCTCGAGCAAGCCCTGCACCGTTCCGTCCTCGCCGTAGGGACCGTGCAGAAGCGGGAACACCACGTCGACCGCTTCGAGGGGGGAGGCCTTCGTTGAAGGGTCGAGAAGGAGCAGCGCAGTGGCGGTCGGGTCACCCGGCAACGCGAGTGCCGGCCCGTCCGGATCCACCTGTGGAAGTTCGCCGGATGCACCGACGAGCCGCTTCGGGTCGTCGGCGGCGAGCAGCCAGCGACCCTCCGGGCTGATGCCGATCGGGACGACGTCGTATCGGTCTCGGTCCAGTGCGGCGAGCACGCTCCCGGCGGACATGCAGGAGACCGCATGCTCGCTACTGCGACCGCCGAACAGGACCGCGATCCTGATCCGTCGACTCGGTCGACTCGGCCCCGGCACCGGCCGACCCTATCCGCAGGTCAGGCCGGTCGGACCGCGCCGATGTAGTCCGAACGGAAGACGTTGTCGAACCGCACGTCGGCCCCGGTGAACGGCGCGTCGATCATCTGCCCGCTCCCCACGTAGATGCCGACATGGTGGATCGTCGAAGGGTCGGAGGTGTTGGTTGCGAAGAAGACGAGGTCGCCGGGGAGAAGCGCGGATTGGGCGACCCGCGTCCCTTCGGTCCACTGGTCGCCGGTGTAGTGCAGCAGTGCGATCCCGGCCTGCGCGTAGACGTACTGGGTGAGCCCGGAACAGTCGAAGGTGTCCGGTCCGGCCGCCCCCCACACGTAGGGCTTGCCGATCTCGGCGTATGCCCAGCGCACCGCGACGGCAGCGGCGCTGCCCGGCGGACCCGCAACGATGGGGATCGGCGTCGCGCCCTGGCTTGCCCGGGCGGACTCCAGCGCCAGCCGCGCCGCCTGGGCGGCGGCCGCGGCTGCCGCGGCGGCCCGGGCGGCCGCGAGCGCCGCGGCACGACGGGCGGCCAGCGCGTGCGCCGAGGCGATCGCCTGGTGCAGCAGCATGGACAGCTGTCCCTGCTCGACCTGAAGGGCGCGCAACGCGCTCACCTGAGCACCTACCTGGGCGAGCGCGCGGCCCCGGGCCTGGTCGGCGGCCGCGGCAGCCGACCGGCGGGCCGCGAGAACCCGGGTGGTCTCCTCCGCCACCGCCCCCGCGTAGGTCCGGGCGGCGACCAGCTCGAGCACCGCCCGATTCTCGCCGGACGCGATCGCGTCAAGGGTTCGCAGCTGGGCGAGGAAGGTGGCGGGGCCGTTGGAGTCGATGACCGCGCCAAGAGCCGAGCCGGTCCCGATCGACATATAGGCGCTCGCGGCGTAGCGGTCGACTGCGGTCTGCGCATCCGCGAGTTGGACGCCCGCGGCCGCGGCGACGGTCTCGGCGGCCACGGCTTGGGTGCTCGCCTGCGCGAGCCGGACCTGGGCCAGGTCGAACGATTCGATGGTGAGCTCGGCGGTGGTGTTCAGCACACCGAGCCGGCGCTGGGTGATCGCGATCTGCCTCTCCACCGCAGTGACCTCGGCCGCCCGGTGTCCGACCGCCGAGTTCGCGGCCGCGATCTGGCCGGGGGTCGGGGCCGGCGCAGAATCGGCCCCGGGCAGTCCAGCCCCGGCCGGGCCAGCCTCGGCCGGGCCAGCGGCCAACCCGGTGGCCAAGGCGAGCACGGCGACAAGCGACCCGAGCCGTTCTCCTCGCACTCCGCCCCCTCGACGGTCGGCAGCGTCGGTCCTACTGTAGTGACAGATGTGACGAAAGTGAACAGTTGTCCCGTCAGGGCGGCTCCAGGGCCGCGACCAGGTCCGCCACGATGTCCTCGGCGTCTTCGAGACCGACCGAGATCCGGACCGCGGCCGGGTCGATGCCCGCCCCGGCGAGAGCGGCGTCGTCGAGCTGACGGTGCGTGGTGGAGGCTACGTGGCTCACGACGGTGTGCGTTCCGCCGAGACTGGTGGCGTTGGTAGCCAGGCGGAGCCGATTGCAGAACGCCTGTCCAGCCTCCCGTCCCCCCACCGGCACGACGGTCACCACGCCGCCGAACAGGTTTTTCTCGAACAGCTCCACGGCAAGCTGATGATCGACGTGGCTCGGCAGCCCGGGATAGTGAACGGCGGCGACCGCCGGGTGCCCGACCAGAGCGCGGGCCACCGACCCGGCGTTGGCGCAATGCCGCTCGACCCGCAGCGGCAGCGTCGCGAGCCCGCGGTGCAGCAGGAATGCCTCGTCCGGGGCCAGCGCGCCGCCGAGATCGATCCGGGTAGCCCGGATCGCCCGGACGAGATCCGGGTGGCCGATGACCGCACCGCCGGTCACGTCGCTATGCCCGCCGATGTATTTGGTGGCCGAATGCACGACGAGATCAGCGCCGTGGGCGAGTGGCCGGCAGACCACCGGAGTGGCGAACGTCGAGTCCACGACGAGCGGCACGGCGGCTTCATGGGCGACCGCGGCGAGCCCGGGCAGGTCGGCGACGGTCAGCATGGGATTGGCGATCGTCTCCGCCCACACCAACGCCGTCTCCGGACGCAACGCGGCCCGGGCACCCTCGACGTCGTCGACGAAGGTGGCCGCCACGCCAAACCGGGCGAGGACGTGGGCGAGCAGGCCATAGGTGCCGCCGTAGACCTGGCGTTGCACGACAACATGACTACCGGCGGAGCACAGGGCGATCAGCGTGCTAGAGATCGCCGCCATCCCGGAAGCGAACGGCTGACCGGCCGCCGCCTGGCCGTCGGCCACCGGCAGACCGCCAGCCTCCAGGGCCGTTAGTCCCGCGACGAACGCGTCGGCGGTCGGGTTGTCGATCCGGCTGTAGACGTAGCCGAGCGTCGGGTCGGCGAGCACGTCCGCGTAAGCCTCGGCGGTGTCGAAGCCGAAGACCGCGGTCCGGTAGACCGGCAGGCCGATCGGGGGCTGGGACGGTGGCGGCGGGACCGGCAGGTGGACGGCGCGGGTGTGCGTCCCCGGCTCGCTGGGCTCAGCCACCGCGAGGGCGCTCCGACTTGGGGTCCCGCGACATCAGGCTCCGCACCATGTCTCCGACACCCATCCGCTCATGAACGACGGCCGCCACATGTTCGGCGATCGGAACGTCGATGTCGTGCTTGTGAGCCAACTCGAGCACGGCATCGCAGGACTTGACCCCCTCGGCGGTCTCCTTCGTGATGGCCAGCACCTCGGCGACGGTCATGCCCTTGCCGAGGTTCTCACCGAAGGTTCGGTTCCGCGAGAGCGGTGAAGAGCAGGTCGCAACGAGATCCCCGAGGCCGGCCAGCCCGGCGAAGGTGAGCGGGTCGCCGCCAAGTGCCTCCCCCAGCCGAGCCGTCTCGGCGAGCCCGCGGGTGATCAGCGATGCCCGGGCGTTGTCTCCGAAACCCAGACCGACCGCGATGCCCACCGCCACGGCCATGACGTTCTTCACCGCTCCCCCGAGCTCGCAGCCGACGACATCGGTGTTCGTGTACGGCCGGAAGTAGCCAGTGGCCATGGCGGACTGCAGGCGGACTGCCACGGCCTCGTCGGTGCAGGCGACGACACTGGCTGCGGGTTGCCGGCGGGCGATCTCCTTCGCCAGGTTCGGCCCGCTGACCACAGCCACCCGCTCCGCCGTGAGGTCCGCGACCTCGCAGATAACCTCGCTCATCCGCTTGGCGGTGCCGAGCTCGATGCCCTTCATCAGGCTGACCAACACGCTGTCCGGCGGCAACATCGTCAGCCAGCCGGTCAGGTTCCCGCGCAGGGTCTGGGACGGCATCGCGAGGACGACGAAGTCGGCACCCGCGAGGGCTTCGGCGGCCTCGGTGGTCGCCCGAAGCGCTGCCGGAAGCACGACCCCGGGCAAGTAGTCGATGTTCTCGTGCCGGGTGTTGAGCGCGTCGGCGAGCTCCGGGCGGCGCGCCCAGAGCACGGTCTCGGTGCCCGCGTCGGTTAGCACGGCCGCGAACGCGGTCCCCCAGGAACCGGCGCCGAGGACCGCCGCCCGCGTCACGCCGACCGCCGCCGCGCTGTGGTGGCTTCGACTCGGGTTCGAGTTCGCGGGTCGAACACCGACGCCGGCGGTTGCGCCCCCCGCAGTTCCGCTACCAGCGCGGTGACCGCGCCCATGATGGTTTCGGTCACGTCGCGCAACACCTCGACGGTCGGCTCGGCGCCGAGATAGCCGGAGAGGTCGACCGGCGGGCCGGCGAGGACCTGCGAGGTCTTGCGGGGCAGCAGACGGAGCAACCTGGTGTACGGGCGCAGGATCTCCTGCGGACCCCACTGGGCCACCGGGATGACCGGCGCCCCGGTCGCGAGGGCGAGCCGGGCCACCCCGGTCTTCGCGAGCATCGGCCAGCCCTGCGGGTCGCGCGTGACCGTGCCCTCCGGGTAGATGGCCAGGCATTCCCCGCGACCCAGGGCGCCCAGCGCATCCCGGAGCGCGAGCGTGGCGTCCGCGGTGTAGCGGTAGACCGGGATCTGCTCGGCGCCCCGGACCAGACGGCCGATGAGCGGCACCCGGAACAGCTCGGACTTCGCCAGGTACCGCGGCAATCGGCCGCTCTCGTAGAGGAAGTGCGCCAGGGTCAGCGGGTCGACATGCCCGACGTGGTTCGTCGCGATGATCACCTTGCCGGTCGGCGGGATGTTCTCCCGGCCGCGCCAGTCGCGCTTGACGAATACGAGGAGCAGAGGCTTGACCACGCAGATGGCGAGGCGGTACCAGAAACCGATCTTGCCTCGGCGCACCGAACCGACCTCCTCATCCGTCCACGACCGTCAGAGTTCGCGCCACCGGCCGCCTCGCCTGCCGCGAGTCTGTCTCGACGGCCGCCGACTGTCGAGCGATCAACGCGACCCCGGCGTGGGCCACCCTGCGATTATTCCAACGTGACGTCAGCGGCACTCCTCTGGTCGGTCGTTCTGCCGGTCAAGCGACTCGAGATCGCGAAGACCCGGCTGGCGACACCGGAACGGGCTGCGCTCGCCCTGGCGATGGCGCTCGACACGGCGGCCGCGGCCCTCGCCGGTCGCCGGGTCGCGTGCGTGGTGGCCGTGTGCGACGACCCGACCGCCGCCGCCGAGCTCCGGTCGCTCGGGGTCCAGGTCGTGCCAGACCTCCCGGATGCCGGGCTCAACCCGGCGCTGCGCCACGGGGTGGCCGCGGCCCTGGCCGATCTCGGGTCGGGGGTAGCCGCCGTCTCCGCCGACCTGCCGGCACTGCGCCCGGCCGAACTTGACCTCGCGCTAGACGCCGCCGCCGGCCACGAGCAGGCTGTCGTCCCGGACGTCGGCGGGCTCGGCACCACGATGTACGCGGTCCGGGATCAGCGTCATTTCCGCCCGGAGTTCGGGACCGACTCGCTCGCTCGCCACCTGCGCGGCGGAGCCATGCCGATCATCCTCGACGGCATCGACGGCCTGCGCCGCGACGTCGACACGTTGGTCGACCTCGCAGCGGCCGATGCCCTCGGGTTGGGTGCGCACACGTCAGCGGTGCTTGCCCGGTCCGCGGCCGGCCGGTGAGAAGCATGCAGGCAACCGTGCACTCTTTCGAACCGGGCGGCAGCGGCACCGTTGTCACCGACGACGGCCGCGAGCTGGCATTTGGAGCGGATGCGTTCGCTCGCTCCGGCCTGCGCCTGCTCAGACCAGGCCAACGCGTCCGGCTCGAGACCAGCGACGGGCGAATAACCCTGGTCACGATCTCCACGATGTGAAGGAGGGGAAGCCCCGTTAAACCCGGGCCTTCCCCTCCTTCACGATCGCGCCTGGCGCCGCCTAACGCCGCCGCGCGGGCGCCTTCTTCGCGGGGGCCTTCTTCGCGGGCGCCTTCTTCGCGGCCGCCTTCGCGGGGGCCTTCTTCACGACCGCCTTCTTCGCGGCCGCCTTTGCGGGGGCCTTCTTCGCCGCCGGCCGGCCGGCGGCTCCCCTGGCCGCGCTACTCGCCTTAGCCGCAGTGCGCTTGGCGGGGGCCGCCGCCTTCGTCGCCGTGGACTTCGCCGCCAAGGTGGTGGCCGCGGCGAGCTTCACCGCCCCGTTGACGACGCCCTTGAACTGGCTGCCGGGCCGGAACTTCGGCACCGAGCTCTTCTTCACCCGGACTGCCTGGCCGGTCTGCGGGTTGCGTCCCATCCGGGCCGGTCGCTCGATCTTCTCGAACACCCCGAAACCCGTGATGGCCACTTTCTCGCCCTTGGCAACCGCTCGGGTCACCGTATCGATCACTGCTTCCACGGCATTGTTCGCCGTTCTCTTGTCCACACCGATTCGATCGGCGATGGCATCGATCAGCTCCGCCTTGTTCACGTAGACCCTCCGATTAGTGCCGAGACCCGCGCTCGACTTTCGACGGAACGTAGCGGCGAATGGGGTGCACTGACAACGACCGGGCGGCGTTTTTCTTTGTGTCGAGGATGTTTTTCTTTTCAGCCGGCCGACGGTGACCCGGATTTGCGGCCCGGACGGGCGAAAGTCGTTGGAAACCAAGGGGGCCGCCGGACCTCGAAAAGTGCGATGTCCTCGACGTGTCGAAGGGTCAGTTCGATGTCGTCGAGGCCTTCCATCAGTCTCCAGCGGGTGTCGTCGTCAATTTCGAAGCCGGCCACGAGATCACCGAGGCGGACCTGTCGGGTGGCGAGGTCGATGACGATTTCGGTCGTGGGCTCGCGGTCGACCCGATCCATCAGCACGTCGACGACCGTCCCGGGAAGGACGACGGGTAGCAAGCCGTTCTTCAATGCATTCCCGCGAAAGATGTCGGCGAAGCGCTCGGCGATGACCGCTCGGAATCCGTAGTCCTGCAGGGCCCAGATCGCATGCTCCCGCGAGGAGCCGGTGCCGAAGTCGGCACCAGCTAGCAGGATCGACGCGCCCGCGTGTCGGGGGTCGTCGAGCACGAAGCCCGGCTCGCTGCGCCACGTGGCGAACAGGCCGTCGGCGAAGCCGGACCGAGTGACCCGCTTCAGGTAATCGCTCGGGATGATCTGGTCGGTATCGACGTTGCTGCGACGCAGCGCGACGGCTCGGCCGGCGTGCGCGGTGAATGGCTGCATGGGGAGGCTCCGGTCAGAGGTCTGCCGGCGCCGTGAGGCGGCCGGTGATGGCAGTGGCCGCGGCTACCTGCGGCGACACGAGATGCGTTCGCGCGCCGCGGCCCTGCCGGCCTTCGAAGTTGCGGTTGGACGTCGACGCGGAACGCTCACCCGGCGCGAGGGTGTCCGGGTTCATCCCGAGGCACAACGAGCAGCCGGCACCACGCCATTCGGCACCGGCAGCGAGAAACACTTCGTTCAGGCCCTCGGCCTCTGCCGCGATCCGCACCGCGGTGGATCCCGGCACGACCAGCACGCGCAAGCCATCGGCGACCCGCCGACCGGCGAGGACCTCGGCGGCGGCCCGCAGATCCTCCAGCCGGCCGTTGGTGCAGGATCCGATGAACACCGTGTCGACGACGACGTCGCGCAGCCGGGTGCCGGGCGCTAGCGCCATGTATGCCAGCGCGCGTTCGGCCGCGGCCCGCTCGGCCGGATCGGCGAAGCTCGCCGGATCCGGCACCGTGGCGTCGAGCGGGACGCCCTGGCCCGGATTCGTCCCCCAGGTGACGAAAGGCGCGAATCCGGCTGCGTCGAAGCTCACCTCACGGTCGAAGACGGCATCCGGATCGGTCGCCAGGGATTGCCAATGCTCGACGGCGGTGTCCCAGTCGTCGGCCGCCGGCGCATGCCGGCGGCCGCGCAGGTAGCCGAACGTGGTGGCGTCCGGAGCGATGATGCCGGCACGAGCGCCAGCCTCGATCGACATGTTGCAGACTGTCATCCGACCTTCCATGGTCAGGCCCCGGATCGCCGCCCCCCGGTACTCGATGGCGTGGCCCTGCCCACCCCCGGTTCCGATCCGGGCGATGATCCCGAGGATGAGGTCCTTCGCGGTGACCCCGTCCGGAAGGTCGCCGTCGAGGTTCACCGCCATCGTTTTGGGCCGCACGGCCGCCAGGGTCTGGGTGGCGAGCACGTGCTCGACTTCGCTGGTGCCGATCCCGAAAGCAAGGGCACCGAAGGCGCCGTGCGTCGACGTGTGGCTGTCCCCGCAGACGACGGTGAGCCCCGGTTGGGTCAACCCCAGCTGCGGTCCGATCACGTGCACGATGCCCTGTTCGGGATCGCCCATGGAATGCAACGGAACGCCGAACTCGGCGCAGTTGCGGCGCAGCGTCTCCAACTGGATGCGCGATACCGGATCGGCGATCGGCGCGTCGAGGTCGGTGGTCGGAACGTTGTGGTCCTCGGTCGCGATCGTGAGGTCGGGCCGGCGCACCACCCGGCCGGCGAGCCGAAGCCCATCGAATGCCTGTGGCGAGGTCACCTCGTGGACGAGGTGCAAGTCGATGTAGAGCAGGTCCGGCTGACCTTCCGCCCGGTGAACCACATGCGCGTCCCAGAGCTTCGCTGCGAGCGTCTGCCCCATCGGTCTCTCCACCTACCCTCTGGCTGCCTCTTGTGTCTCGCGGGCCGAGACGAGAGTATCGGAACATGGACAACTCTAGCGGAGTCGGCGTAATAGACAAGGCGGTTCGAATCCTGGACAGCCTTGCCGTGGGCCCGGCCAGTCTTGCCGCGTTGGTCGAACGCACCGGCCTGGCCAGACCCACCGCCTACCGGATTGCCGTCGCCCTGGAGAGCCATCGGATGGTCGCGAGAGACGCCGGGGGGCGTTTTGCCCTGGGCCGGCGCCTCGCGGAGCTGTCTGGGGCCGCGACCGTGGACCCGCTGCTCGCAGCCGCCGCCTTTGTGCTGCCCCGGCTGCGGGACGCCACCGGCGAGAGCGCCCAGCTCTACGGTCGGCGCGACGACGTCCGGGTCTGCCTCGCGGCGGCGGAACGGGCCGCTGGCCTACGAGACACCGTCCCGGTGGGCGCTGCACTCCCGATGAGCGCGGGCTCGGCCGCACAGGTCCTGTTGGCCTGGGAACCGCCGGCTGAGGTAACCCGGCTGATCGAGGGCGCCCGGTTCAGTGCCGCCGCCCTCTCCGCCGTGCGGCGCCGGGGCTGGGCAGCCAGCGTGGCCGAGCGTGAGGCAGGGGTCGCGTCGGTGTCGGCGCCGGTGCGGGCCGCGGACGGGCGAGTTGTCGCGGCCGTCTCGGTGTCCGGCCCGATCGACCGGCTGACCCGGACCCCTGGCCGGCGACATGCCGGCGCAGTCGTCGCTGCGGGAGCCGAACTCAGCGCAAGCCTCGGCGCCGGAGCCGCTCCCGGGGCCAAGCCGCCCGCCGGGGCCAGGCCGCCCGCCGGGGCCATGCCGCTCCCGGGGGCAGGCCGCAGGAGGGCCGCTACCCCCGCTAGGGGTCAGTCGGGCACCCCCGCGCCAAGCAGCGGCCCGCTCGTTTGACGAAACAGCACCACGTCGACCCGGTTACCGTTGCTGCCGGTCGCCGGGCCGTCACTGGACACCGCCGAAAACCCGCGCCCGTCAGGCCCGACGGCGGTCCAGATGTAATCGAGCAGGTTGCGATTGTTTCCGAACCCTGGGACGCCGCAGAGGATCCCTGACATGCAAATGTCGAGCAGGTGCACCGGCAACGGGAGGGGCCGCACCACCGCGACGACCGGGTGCGCCGAGTCGGCGTGGACGACGTAACCGGCTTCGGCGCTCCACGGCTGGGCGGTGTTCGGACCACTCGCGGGCCCGTGCAGATAAACCAGACCGAGGGTGCCGCGCACCGAGGTGGCCGCGATGGCTGCGTACACGTTGTTGCCGCCGGCGAGCCCGAGATCGGCCGGCCGGGACCAGTGCAGCGCGTGATCCGTGGACACCCAGAGCCAGGCGGACTGGTGGCCCGCGTGCAGACCATTGCCCAGCACGTACAGAGTGCCGTTCGGGGCGACGGTCAGCCAGTTGAAGCCGTCGATGAATCCGTCACCGGACCCCCCGACGTAGACCGGGTGGCTGACGAAGTGGCCGCCGGCCAGGCCCGGCGCGAGCACCGCCACGTACAACCGATCAGGGACCCCGACCGGATTGGCCGCGCTATAGGTTTCCGGACCGTCGATACCGTAGAGCACGTAGAGCTGACCGGTGCGCGGATCGGTAGCGACGTGGTCGACGTAGGCGTTCTGATTGGTCACGAGCGCCTCGACCGGGGTGGGGGACGTGCCGCCCGCCTCGGCAGGTACCACTCCGTCGCCGTAAATCGGCACCGGCACCGGGCCGAAGCTCTGCCCGCCGTCGTGACTGGTGTAAAGGTACGGGATGCCGTCGAAACCCTTGGTTACGACGTATACGAGCCTGCTCCCGAAGGTGGTCAGCCAAGGACGGTCGTAGACGTCCTCACTGATTACCGCATCGGTCCAGTGCAGACCACCGTCGGTGGATCGGTGAATGTAGATCCCCGTACCGAGAGATAGATCGACCGCGATCACGGTGTGGTCGTCGAGCCAGCGCATGTCCCAATCCCCGCCACCCACGTGCTGGAAGTACGGCCTGATGTTGACGAAGTGCCGGCCGCCGTCGATCGAGCGGAACAGGTCGGCCGGCTGGTTGGGCCCGCCCCCGCCCAGCCCGTCGACGAGCACGATCCGTCCGTTCGGGCTGACCGAGACATTCGGCTCTCCGCCTGCACCGCGGAACACCGTCACGGCGAATCGCGGCGGGCCGGGCCGCCCGGCGGACGCCGCGGTGGCGAGCGGGGCGGCCAGAAGGGCGACCGTGGCGAGGGCGGCGAGCAGACGACGGTTCATGAACCGAACAGTTCGCTGCCCAGGCGCCGGTTCCTGCCCTGCTATCGCCTGGACACCGCACGCCGGGCGGTGCCCGTCGACCCGGCCGATGCTCCTGCGCTGTAGAGCCGGCCGACGAGATCCTCGAGCAGGTTCGCGAGGCTCCGTCGCCTGGCGTCGGTCATGCTGGCGAGCGAAGCCGCGAGTTGGCGGCGCATGTGGTCGCGCAGCCGCTGCCGGGTCCGCCGGCCGGCCGGCGTCGCCGCGTAGACCACCACCCGTCGGTCGGCGGGGTCCCCGGCTCGGGCCAGCAGTCCTTCCTCCTCCAGCTGGAGAAGCGAGCGGCTAGCGGTGGGCTGGCTCACGTCGAGCAGCGCGGCCAGCCGGGACACCGAGATCGGTCCGGAGTCGGCAACCGTCGAAAGCAACCGGAAGTTCGCCCGGGACAGCTGCACCCCGCTGGCCCTGGCCCGCGCCTCGTGCACCCGAGGGGACATGGTGAGCCGCATCAGCTCACTCAGCGCGGCATCGATTCGCCGGATGTCCGCATCGTCCTCCACCAGCCCACCCTTCGTATGCGTGCCGAAACTATCTACACGTGGTCGGGGTTCATGTCACCGGCTAGCGTCGGGAGATGCCGTCGCCGCTCGATGAGTACCCGATCCATCAGACCTCACGATCGATGCGGACTGTGGAATCGAGCGACCCCAACTTCTACGACCGCTGCTACGTCAACGCCCACGATCGCAGCGGCGACGTTTTCCTGGTGGCGGGCCTCGGCGTTTATCCAAACCTCGGCGTCATCGATGCCTTCGCCGTCGTCCGGCATGGGGGCCGCCAGCACGCACTCCGGTGCTCCGACCAGCTACCCGAGGACCGGCTCCAACAACGCGTCGGGGCGTTCGCGGTCGAGGTACTCGAGCCTCTGCGCAGACTACGTCTCACCTGTACCGGCGATGAACTCGGAATCGCCTTCGACCTCACCTGGGAGGGGTCCTTCCCGGCCACCGAGGAACCGCCGCACACGCTGTACGCCGGCACCCGTCGGATCGTCGACGCCTCCCGGTTCGCGCAGGTGGGGACTTGGGAGGGTCGGCTCCGGGCCGGCGGGTCCGAGTGGACCGTCACCCCGGATCGCTGGGTCGGCAGCCGGGACCGGTCCTGGGGTATCCGGCCGGTGGGCGAGCCCGAGCCTCCCGGGCGAGCAGCGCACGAGCCAATCGCCGGCTTCTGGTGGCTATACATCCCGATCCGCTTCGAGAGCTACGCGGTCGTCCTCATCGCCCAGGAGGATCCGGACGGTTTTCGCAGTCTCAACGAGGCGATCCGCGTGCACCCGGACGGCCGGATCGAGCAACTCGGCTGGCCCCGGGTCCAGATCGGCTACCGGAGCGGGACTCGGCACCCCGAGCACGCACTCATCGGGCTGACCGACAGCTCCGGACGCCCGCTCCGGCTCGAGATCGACACACTCACGGCAGTGGCGTTGAACGTCGGCGCCGGTTACGGAGGGGACCCAGACTGGACCCACGGCCAGTGGCGGGGGCCCGCCTGGCGGGATAGTGCGGTCTACGACCTGGCCAGTCCGGAGGTCGCGAGCCGCATCCCCTTCGGGGTGGTCGACCACGTGGCGCGGGCGAGCCTCGACGGAGCCGAGGGCTGGGGGCTGTTCGAGCATGCTTCGATCGGCCGGCACGATCCCTCCGGTTTTGCGGACTGGGCAGCTGTCGCCCGCTGACCTCCGATTGCCGTCTTGTTTCGGCGGCCATTCCCCAGACAGAATCTGACGATCCGTCAGAACGTCGGGGAGGAAATGTGCTGAGGAATGCTCGCGTACTCGTCACCGGCGTGACCAGCCCGGTTGCCCGCCCGGTGGCGGTCGCCCTGGCCAGGGACAACCAGGTCATCGGAGCCGCCCGGTTCCGGGACGAGACGCTCCGGTCGTCCCTGGCTGCGGAGGGGGTGTCCACCGCCAGGCTGGACCTGGTCGGAGGTGACCTCGACGATCTTCCGGCAGAGGTCGACTACGTCCTGCACTTCGCCGTCGTCAAGAGCAACAAGTGGTCGGTCGACCTTGACGGCAACGTCGGCGGATTGGCGCTTCTCATGGAGCGCTACCAGCAGGCCCGGGGCTTTCTGCACTGCAGCACGACGGCGGTCTACCAGCCCGACGGGCATCGTGCCTTCGACGAGGATGCCCCCTCGGTGACAGCCACCGCAATTATTTCCTGCCGACCTACAGCATCGCCAAGATCGCGGCGGAGGCCGTAGCCCGGCACGGCGCACGGCGCTGGCAGCTACCCACGACCATCGCCCGGCTCAGCGTCCCCTACGGCAACGGTGGCGGCTGGCCGGCGTTCCACCTGGCCCTGATGGCGCAAGGGTCGGACATCGCCATTCACCATGACGCCCCAAGCGTCTACCACCCGTTGCACGAGGACGACATCGTCGCGATGGTGCCACGGCTTCTCGATGTCGCGGGGGTGCCGGCGACGGTGGTCAACTGGGGCGGCGACGAACCGGTGAGCGTCGAGGACTGGTGTGCCTACCTAGGCGAGCTGACCGGCCTCCGGCCCCGGCTCGTCCCGACCGACCAGGCCCTGCGCAGTGTCCAGCTGGACCTGTCCCGAATGCACGAACTGGTCGGCCACCCGACGGTCCCCTGGCACGATGGGTTCCGCCGGATGGTCGGGGCGATCCGGCCCGACCTGCTTCGGGCATGACCGGGTTCAGATGCCGGTCGCCAGGCCGTCGAGCACGCGGTTCGCCTGAACCACGATCCGCTCGATGAGCTCCGCGCAACTCGGCAGGTCGTCGATTACGCCGACGACCTGGCCGGCGGCCATGACTCCGAGATCGGCCCGCCCGTCGACCATGGCGGCGCGAAGCATCGTCGGCGTGTTCGCCGCCATCAGCACCTGGCTCCAGCTCAGCTGGTGGCTCCTGCGCATGGCCAACCCTTCCCGGGCGATTTCCGGCCACGACGTTCCCGACCGACGCTGGAACTCCCGCGCGCTGCGTACCGACCGGGTCAACCGACGCAGGCCGCCGCTGGACTCCAGCCGGTCGACCAGGGCACTGCGCAGAACTCGGTGCGGAATGCCGTCGACCTGCGTGGTCACGACGGTGTCGGTCACCGACCGGGCCAGATAGTGCTCCTTCACGCCTTGCGGCACCGGACTGTCGCGGGTCAGCAGGAACCGCGTTCCCATAGCCACCCCGGCGGCGCCATAGGCGAGCGCCGCGACGAGACCGCGCCCGTCGAAGAAACCCCCCGCGGCGATGACCGGGACGTCGACGGTATCGACCACCTGGGGTAAGAGCAGGCTGGTCGGAACCGGACCGGTGTGGCCACCACCCTCGCCACCCTGCACGAGCACAGCGTCCACGCCCCAGGCGGCGACTTTCTCGGCATGTCGCTTCGCGCCGATCGAGGGCATGACGAGGACTCCGCCCCCCTGCAGCCGCCGGATCAGCTCCGGCTTGGGAGCCAGCGCGAACGACGCCACCCGCACTCCGGTCTCGATGAGTAGGTCGATGCGCTGCGCGATGTCGCCCTGATCGGCGCGCATGTTCACCCCGAACGGCGCGTCAGTACGCTCCCGCATCTCGCCGATCGCCCGGCGCAACCCCTCGAGGGACATCGTCGCCGCGGCCAGGATCCCGAGGCCGCCGGCGGCCGACGTTGCCGCGGCAAGCGGTGGTTCGGCCACCCAGCCCATCCCGGTCTGAACGATCGGATAACGGATCCCGAAAAGGTCACAGATCGGCGTCCGGAGCGCCCGATGCGGCTCGACGGTCATCCGTCCACCTCCCGGTAACGCTCGCCGTCCGGATCGATCCGCCTCAGCCACTCGAGTTCGTCCGAGGTGGGCAGCCGGGTCTCAGCCAGGTCGCTAGCCAGCTGGAGGTCGAATCCGGTCGCCCGCTTGACGTCCTCGGCGCTGACTCCCGGGTGCACCGATCGGAGCCGCATCCGGTGGTCCGCGGTCTGAAAGTCGAGCACCGCAAGGTCGCTCACCACGTAGCGCAGCTCGTGGTAGCGGCTCGCGGCAGGGCCGGCCGCAAGCGCCCGTTCGTACCCGACTCCGCTGACGACATCGACCCGCTCCACGAAGACGCGCGGCGAATGGTTGGGCACCCAGTAGCTCGTCACGTTGTTGACCGTGTTACCAGGGGCTCCACGGAACCCGAGCAACTGAACCCTGGGTCGCACCATGTCGCCGATCGCGGCGAAGTTCTGGTTGCCGAAGACGTCGATCTGGCTCCCGCCCATGATCACGTGCCGCCGACCAGACCACACGACGTCGAACATCGATCGGTACGGATTCCAGGACTCGATCGCGCCGGAGCGGTCGGTGAACATCGCCTCCCCGTCGGTCATCACCAGGTCGGGTTCGAAGGTGAGCCGGGCGAGCAAGCCACCGATCCGGGGGATGGTCCCGATCGGGTTGGCCACGATCTCCCCATCCCCCCGGAAGCACTCGGCGATCGCCACCGCACAGACATCGGCCCGCCGCGGGCTACTCATCGGTCGGCGAGCTTGCGCTGGTAGTCGGACTCCGTGAGGTCGATCCAGGCCGCACGGAACGCCGCCCAGTCCTCCGCGGACCGGGCTGACTGGGCATACTCACGTTGGAACGCCTCGTCCCGGTCATAGTCGGGAAGGCACGAGGTGAAGTGGGCGCCGTTGGGGGTCTCGACCACCCCGTCCGTCCAGAGCCGGCTGATCCGCAGCGTGTGGTGGCTTCCCTCCGCACCGAACTGGTCGGTCGCCACGAGTCTTTCGCAGCTGACGAAAGCACGGTCGGCGGCTTGGCACAACAGGTCGTCGAAGTAGAGGTCGGGGCCGAGGAACTGGGCATTGCCAGCCATGTCCGCCCGGTTCTGATGGACGAGGGCGACATCGAGGCGCAACGCAGGCATCGCGACCAGCTCCTCCCCGTCGCTGTACGGGGAACGAACAGTCCGGAGCTCAGGCTGACGGACGATCAGGTCGGAACCCAGGCCCGCCCGGGTGGGCAGAAAGGGGACCCGCCAGGCAGCCGCCTGAAGCCCGAGCAGGAACATCCCCTCGTCGAGTTCGAGGCTACCGACGGCCCCAGATTCCCGGGCCCGGCGAAAATGCGGCTCCAGCGGGATGGAGTCCAACGACACGAACGCGAACACCACCCGTCGAACCTTTCCGGCCGCGCAAAGCAACCCGACGTCCGGGCCGCCGTACGACACCACGGTGAGATCGGCGAGCCCCGATCGCAGGATGGCCCGCACCATGGCCATCGGCTTGCGCCGCGAGCCCCAACCGCCGATCCCGATCGTCATCCCGTCGCGCAGCTCCGCGACGACGTCGTCGAGTTCGAGGCGCTTGTCGGTCACGAGCCGAACGTCGGTTCGCGGTTCTCGACGAAGGCGTCCCGCGCCTCGTCGGACACGCCGGTGAGATTCAGCTCGAACGTGAAACCCTGTTCGAACCGGTAGCTGCGCCGGACGTCCACCGGATCGATCCCATTGAGCGATTCCTTCGCCGCCCGGATCACCATCGGGCTCTTCCCGGCAATAACCGCGGCGAGCTCTCGCGCGGCGCTCCGCAACTGGGCCACCGGGACCACCTTGAGGATCGACCCGTAGCCGGCCAGTTCGGCGGCGCTGGCACGTTCCGACGTATAGACCATCTGGCGCATCCGCTGCAGGGGGACAAGCCTGGCGAGGTGGGTAGCGGCGCCCAGCGCGCCCCGGTCGACCTCGGGCAAGCCGAAGGTCGCGTCCTCCGCCGCGACAACGATGTCGGCGTTGCCCACCAGTCCGATCCCACCGCCAAGGCAGAAGCCATGAACCGCCGCGATGACCGGCACCGCGCATTCGTACACCGCGGCAAAAGCCGCCGCGCATCCTCGATTGGCGCCAACGAGCCCCGTGAATCCCGCTGCGGCCTGGATCTCCTTGATGTCGACCCCAGCGTTGAATCCACGGCCCTCGGCAGCCAGGATCACCACTCGAACTGTCGGATCCTCGCCGGCGCGGCGGAGAGTCTCAGCCAATTCGAACCACCCGGCAATGGTCAGCGCATTCACCGGCGGGGCGTCCACGACGACTTCGGCGATTCCGTCTCGCACCAAGCACGTGGTCACCATCGACGACACACTTTCTGATAGAGAGTCAGATCTGCTGACACCATAGACAACCGAGGGAGATCGCCATGGTGCAGGCGCCCGGGAACGATCTCGCCGGACGGGTCGCCCTCGTGACCGGTGGCACCAAGGGCCTCGGCCGCGGGCTGACCGAGGCTTTTCTCCGCGCCGGAGCCAACGTCGTCACCTGTGCCCGAACGGCGGCGGACACCTGTCCCGAAGTCGACGGCCGCAGCGCGGTCTTCGTCGCCGCCGACCTCCGCGACCCGGCGGGAGCGGAGGCTGTCGTGACGGCCACGATCGGTGAATTCGGCCGCCTCGACATCTGCGTGAATAGCGCGGGCGGTTCCCCGCCCGCGGCCGCGGCCACCGTCTCCCCACGCTTCGTGGAACGGATCGTGGCACTGAACCTGCTCGCTCCCTTCTATGTCGCGCAGCGGGCCAACGCCGTCATGCAGGCTCAGGACGATGGCGGCGTCATCATCAATATCGGCAGCATCTCCGGCAACCGACCGTCTCCGGGCACCGCCGCCTACGGCGCTGCCAAGGCCGGATTGGCGAACTTGACCGGATCGCTGGCGATGGAGTGGGCCCCCCGGGTCCGCGTGAACTGCATCGTCGTCGGCTACCTGAGAACCGAGCGCGTCGAGCTTCACTACGGCGATCCGGCGGGCGTCGCGGCCGTGGAACGGACCATTCCGATGGGGCGGCTGGTCGAAGCCTCCGATGTCGCGGCGGCTTGCCTGTTTCTCGCCTCCGACCCGGCGGCTTACCTCACCGGCACGACGATCGCCGTCCATGGCGGCGGGGAACCCCCGCCGTTCCTTGCCGCCGCCCGGGCCCGGCCCGAAGCCAGCGATTAGCATTCCCCCGTGGTCAAACCTGATGCCGCGTCAGTTCCGCGTGCGGCCGACGGCCGACTGCCGGGCCGACGCGGTCTGGCCACCCGGCAAAAGCTCGTCGACTGCACCCGTGACCTGCTGGCGACGACCCGGTACCGCGATCTCAAGGTCACCGACATCACGCGCTCGGCCGGTACCTCGTCGGCCACGTTCTACCAGTACTTCCTCGACCTGGAAGCTGTCATGCTCGCGGTCGCCGAGGAGACCGCCGAGGAGGGGCTCGAGCTCGCCCGGCTGATCGCGGATCACAAGTGGCAGGGGGCGGCCGGACTGACCAGCGCGGGGGACCTGGTCGACGGCTTTCTCGAATTCTGGCGGGCCCATCGTCCGCAGTTGCGGGTGCTCGACCTGCTCACGTCCGAGGGTGATGAGCGCTTCCGGCGCACGCGAACGGTCATGCTGAATGCGATTACCCGGGAACTGGCGTCGGCGATCACCGCCGTGCGGACGACCGACCGGAACGATGACGTCGATCCGATGGCAATGGCCGGTGCCCTGATCGGAACCCTGGCCAATCTCAGCGCCCACCAGAGCGGCTTCGAAGCCTGGAACATCCCGATGGCGGAGGTGCGCGAGGCGATGGTGCGGCTGCTCTACTGGGGAGTGACCGGGCCCCGCCTGCCACGGCGCTGACGCCTTACCCAGGGCCGCTGGCGACGCCCAGACCGGCCGCGATCGCGACCGCTCGCCGCTGCGCGCGACTGTCGCCGAGTAGCAGTCGCGACGTGGTGGCCCGCTTGAAATACAGATGTGCCTCGTGCTCCCAGGTGAAGCCAATCCCACCGTGCAACTGGATGGATTCGGCTGCGATGTGAAAGAACGCGTCGCAGCAGACGGCCTTTGCCAACGGACCGACCAGGTTGAGCTGGGCCGGCTCCGCCGCCGCGGCCCAAGAGGCGTAGTACCCGGTCGAAGCGGCCGCCTCGAGCTGCACCGCCAGATCGGCCGCCCGATGCTGCAGCGCCTGGAACGACCCGATCGGTTGACCGAACTGAACCCGCCTGCGCAGGTAGTCGAGGGTCATCTCCAGGCACCGCCGGGCGCCCCCGATCGCCTCGACCGCCAGCGCGACCCGCAGCAGACCGGTCGCAACGTCGGCCGCTTCGGCACCCCCGAGCCGGCTGCCACCCGCGCCATGCAGAACGACCGAGGCCTGCCGCCGGGTCGGGTCCAAGGTGGCGAGCGGGATGCGCTCCACGGCGGGCTGGTCGGTCTCGATCGCGACCAGCGAAGGTTCCCCGGCAAGGTCGGCGACGGCGACGAGCAGGTCCGCGGATTCGGCGTCGACAACCTGGTCGAGCCGACCCTCGAGCGTCATCCCGCCCGGTCCCGAGTCCCCGGTCAGCCCGCGACCCACACAGACCGCGGCGATCCGGCGGCCGGTGGCCAGTTCCGGCAGCAATTCGTCGGCCAGCGCGCCACCCGCGCGCTCGATTGCGGCCGCCGCCGTCATCGTCGCCAGCAGCGGCACCGGCAACAGGGCCCGGCCGGCCTCTTCGAAGACGATGCCGGCCTCCACCCAGGACCCCCCCGCGCCACCGTGCCGCTCCGCGAGGGCCACCCCCGGCAAGCCGAGCTGGCCGGCAACGACCGCCCACATTTCCGGGTCGAATCCGGCGGTCCGGCGGACCCGGTCGAAGGCCGTGTGATCCTCGGCGAGCGACCTGATCGTGCCGCGGAGCACGTCCTGCTCGGCGGTGAAGGTGAAGTCCATCGGGTCGATCCTAGGACCTGACGGTGCGTCAGGTCGGCTAAGCTGACTCGTCGTCAGATTCTAGGGAGCCAGCCGGTGGACTTCGATTTCACGCCGGAGCAGGAGTCGTTCCTCGCCGAGGTGGAGCGCTTCCTCGACGAGTGCGCCGATCCCGAGGTCTTCGACCCGACCCGCGAGAATATGGCGCAGATCGTCGACACTCCGGCCCGCCGGGCCTTCATGCGGAAGTTGGCCGAGCGGGGTTGGCTGGGAATCACCTGGCCGAAGGCCTGGGGCGGCCAGGACGGCGAGGGCGTCTACGAATACCTGCTCAATGAGGCCCTGGCCGGGCGTGGCGGTCCGCAGATCGGCAAGGGCGTCGGCATCATCGGAAAGACGTTGCTCCGGCACGGCAGCGAAAAGCTCCAACACGAGTTTCTGCCGCAAATCCGCAACGCCGAGATCGAGTTCGCCGTCGGCTACAGCGAACCCGATGCCGGGTCCGATGCCGCATCGATGCGCCTCAAGGCCACCAGGGACGGAGCCGGCTGGCGGCTCAACGGGCAGAAGATCTGGACCACTTCGGCACACTTCGCCGACTGGTACTGGGTTGGGGCCCGGACCGACCCCGAGGCTCCGAAGCATCACGGCATCACTTTGTTCCTTGTGCCGATGAACCACCCCGGGCTCACCGTCAAAGCCATCTGGACCATGGGCGACGAACGGACGAACGAGGTGTTCTTCGACGACGTATGGGTGTCCGACGACTACGTGGTCGGAGAGCTCAACCGGGGCTTCCAGTACATCTCGGAGGCGCTCGACCTCGAGCGCTTCACGATGTTCACGTTCTCACCGATCAGGCAGCGGCTCGAGCTGCTCATCGGGCACCTGCGGCAGGCTACCCGCGACGGGCAGCCGGTCCGAGACGACCCGGTCGTCCGATCCCGGGTCGCCCAGCTGGTCACCCAGGCCGAGGTGGCCCGCGTCCTCGGGCTGCGTTTCGTCGCCGAGTCTGCCAAGGGGGACGCTGCCCCGACCAGCGAGGCCAGCGAATACAAGCTCTACGCCACCGAGTTCTCGAAGCGCCTGGCGGACGCGTCGATGGATCTGTTGGGGCCGGGTTCCCAGCTGCGGGTCGGGACAGCCGAGGCCCCCTTGGCCGGGCGCGCGGAGTCGACCTACCGTTACACCGTTCTGGACACGATCGGCGGTGGCACCTCCGAGGTGCAGAAGAACATCATCGCCCGTCGCAAGCTTGGCCTGCCGAAGAACTTCTGATGAGCCATGGACCGCTCGGTGGCATCACCGTGCTCGATCTGTCCAGTGTGGGTCCGGCCGCCCGTGCGTCCCGCTGGCTGAGCGACTACGGCGCCGCCGTGGTCAAGGTCGGTCCGGTCCCGACCGTCCGGGGCCCAGGTGTCCAGATCGTCCCTCCGTTCCACGCCTACAGCGGCCAGCGGGGTATCCGCCGGACCCTGATCGATCTCAAGGCGAGCGAGGGTCGGGCGGTCTTTCTCCGGCTGACCGCGCGGGCCGACGTGATCATCGAAAGTTTCCGACCAGGCGTGGCGGACCGGCTGGGCATCGGCTACGACGACGTCAAGGGCCGCAACCCACGGATCGTGTACTGCTCAACTTCGGGCTACGGCCAGCACGGACCACGGTCGCAGTGGGCCGGACACGATCTCAACTACCTAGCCGTCGCTGGGTTCCTCCACACCTCCGGGCGTGGCCCGGACGGCAGGCCTGTACTCCCTGGAGCCACCGTGGCTGACAGCGCGGGTGGCGGATTGCACGCGGTCACCGCGATCCTCGCCAGCCTGGTGGCTCGCGCCCAAACCGGCGAAGGCTGCTACCTCGACGTTTCGATCGCCGACGGAGTGCTCGCGTTGATGGCGCTCCAGGTCGACGAATATCTCGCGGTTGGCCGTTCCCCCGAGCCCGGTTCCGGACTGCTTACCGGCCGTTACGCCTGTTACGACACCTACCGCACGAGTGACGGTGGATGGTTGGCGGTCGCCGCGATCGAGCCTCGGTTCTGGGCCAACTTGTGCCGGACGCTCGGTCTGGAGAAGTGGATCAACCATCAGACCGACGACGCGGTGCAAGACGATGTGCGGCGCGACCTGGCTGCGGTCTTGGCAGGCCGGAGTCGGCTGGACTGGGAGACCGACTTGGCGGGCGCCGACACCTGTATCGCGGCTGTCCGCCCGGTCGAGGAGGTAGTGGTCGACGAACACTTCAGTGCGCGCGGCGCGGTCATCGAAGCGCAGCATCCAAGCCACGGCGCCCTCCGCCAACTCGGACCGCTGCTAGCCGGCGCGCCACGCGCCGAACAGCCGGTCGTGTTGCCCGACCCCGCGACCACTGACACAGACGAACTGCTCAGCGCCGCTGGGTACACCGCGAGCGATTGTCGGGAGCTGCGGGCGAAGGGGGTCGTCGGGTGACCGGCACAGACCTGCCACCGGGCGTCACCACGCTGATCGACGTCGTGCAGTACGAACAGGCCGCCGATTTTCCGGTCGAACGCGGCTACGTGTGGACGTGCTGCGCGTCGGTCGAGAACGGCAATCCGCTCTACTGGGACGACGCGGTGGCCGCTGAAGTCACCGGCGGCCCGATAGCCCCGCCGTCGATGCTCTCCGCGTGGTTTCGCCCCCACCATTGGACTCCCGGCCAGACCAAGGCAGCCCTGCCGCTCCAGGTGCACTTCGACCTCAAGGAGCTGCTCGGGTTGCCGGAGGCGGTCATGACCGACAACTCGATGGTCTTCTATGACCCCGTACGGCCGGGGGATCTTCTGGTCACCGGCCAGCGGCTGCGCTCGGTCGGCCCGGAGAAACGGACCTCGCTGGGCACCGGTCGCTTCTGGGTCATCGACGTGGAGTACCGCAATCAGCGTGGCGAGCTCGTCGGTATCGAGTCCTACACCGGATTCGGCTACCGGAGGTCGGCATGAGCCCGGGCGCCGGCCAGTTGATGCTCCCGGACGTCCGCGCCGGCGACCGCCTGCCCGACCTGACCCATGACGTCAGCGCGACGACAATCGTGCTCGGCGCCCTTGCCAGCCGGGACTGGCGCCCGATGCACCACGACCACGACTTCGCGGTCAACCGCAATGGCACCCGCGACATCTTCATGAACACTCCCAACCAAGCCGCCTGGTTCGAGCGCTACCTCACCGACTGGAGTGGGCCCCTCGGCAGGCTCGGTCGGCTGCGCTTCCGGATGCGTGAGTCGGTCTTTCCCGGGGACACGATGGTGCTCTCCGGGATCGTCCGCGCCGTCGAGCGGGATGAGGTCGGGTGCGGCTGGGCAGAGCTCGACGTGACGCTCTCCGCAGGCGGGCGGACCTGCACCGAGTGCCTCGCCCGGATCGCCCTCCCCGACGCAGACGACGACAACCCCTGGGCCCGCCGTGGCCCCCGCTGGCAGCCGTGAGCTGAGGAGCTGGCATGGACCTGGATCTCACCTCCGAGCAGGAGCTGCTGCGAGAATCAGTGCGGCGAATCTGCGCCCGGCACGCCGGACTCGACGTGGTTCGCAAGATGGAGAACGACCCGATCGGGTACCCGCCACAGCTGTGGGCGCAGCTCGCCGACTCCGGGCTGATCGGTCTCACTCTCCCCGATCGCTGGGGCGGCTCCGCCATGACCCTGCTCGAGGCAGCTCTGGTCTACGGGGAGTTCGGCCGATCTCTGGCCCCGTCGCCGCACTTCGTGAGCTCCGTGCTGTGCGGAGGTGTGCTCGCGCGCGGCGGGACGGATGAGCAACGCGAGCGTTTCCTGCCCGGGATCGCTGACGGTTCGGCCGTCTGGTCCGTCGCCTGGCTCGAGCCCGCGGGTGGGTTCGGCCCGCGCGGGATCGGCCTCCGCGCCGAAGCCGAGGGGGACGGATGGCGACTGGATGGCGTCAAGCGGCACGTTGCCTACGCGACGGCAGCCGACCGGCTGCTCGTCCTCGCCGAAACCGCAGATGGGATCACCCTGTTCGTCGTCGACCCGAGCTCCCCCGGGGTCAGCCTCACTCAACAGCTGTCGGTGGCGTCGGACACCCAGTACCGGGTGGAGTTCGCCGCAGCCACCGTCCCCGCCGACGCCGTCGTCGGGGCACCGGGCGCCGGCTGGGCGATCTGGGAAGAGGTCGCACCCGCGGCGATGATCCTGTTGGCGGCGCAAGCCGTCGGCGGAGCCCGCCGCTCCCTCGAGCTCGCGGTCGACTACGCCGCGACCCGACGCCAGTTCGACAAGCCGCTCGGCGCCTTCCAGGCGATCGCGCACTACCTCGCGGACGCAACCACCGCGGTCGACGGCGCCGAGACGCTGGTCTGGGAGGCGGCCTGGGCTGCTTCAGCCGGGCGTTCGACGGCCCGGCTGGCGCCGATGGCGAAGTTGTTCGCCTGTCAGACATTCCGCGACGTCACCGCCATGGCGCAGCAGATCTTCGGCGGCGTCGGCTTCGCCCTCGAATTCGACGTCCAGCTGTTCTTTCGCCGCGCCAAGGCTCTCCAGGTCGCCTGGTGGGACGGCCGCTACCTCGAGGAGCTCATCGCTGCCGAGGTGCTCGACGCGTAGCGCCAGCGCCCCCAGCAAGATCAAACTGCTCGAGTGTGCAATTTCCGACAGCGCCCATGCGGGGATCTGTCGAAAGACCGTCGGAAATTGCACACTCGTGCAGGCAATCCGGCCGGCGGAGGGACCGAGGCGGCGTCCCGGCCGAGCTGTTGGTCCGATTCGTCCGGCGGGCGCCCGGGCGGCGCATCCGAACGACGGGCCAGCGGGCACATGAGTCTCGGCGAACCGCTTTCCGGGCGGCGGGGCCTGGTCTAGTCTGCGATCGAGGCGCCCGATCGGCGGGCGCTCCGAGCGCCCGCCGGAGCTTGCCCGGTCGGGAGTTGAGGGGACCGCGATGGCCATGATCAAAGTCACGTCCGAGGATCTGCAGAGCGCATCCGGCACGCTGATGCAGGGCTCGAACGAGATCAGCGACCGCCTGACGAGCATGAAGAACCTCGTGACGAATCTCGTCGGCGGCGACTGGCAGGGCGCCGCGTCGGGCAAGTTCAACGAACTGTTCGACCAGTGGAACGTCTCGGCGGCCGACCTGCAGCGGGCCCTAAGCGGGATCTCCCAACTGCTGGGCAACGCGGCCAGCGCCTACGCCGAGACGGAGAGCCAAATCGCGCAGTCGATGAACCAGGGCTGAGCCGGGCACCAGAGGCAAGGGAGACCAGGTGCGCTTCACCGTCGACCCGGAAGGGCTCGCCGCCTTGCACGACCAGCTGGTGGGCATCCAGGCCGACATGCAGAACATCGGCTCGTTCACCGGGAACCACGATCCGCTGGACCTCGGCACGAATGATGACGTGTTCAACAGCCTGCAGAACTTCTACAACCAGTGGTCCAACGGGCTGTCCATCGTCACCGACGACATGACGGCGATCGTGGAGTCCCTCGCGACCGCGGCCGAGGGCTACGCGAAGACTGAGAACTCGATCGTGACAGCGGAAACCCCGAAGGGTTCATAGTTCGATGCCCCGATGGCTGACCATTCTCGGTCAGAATTTCTCGCTGCCCGATCCCGACGTCGTCGAGGAGATCTCGCGCCAGTTCCGGCAGATCTCCGATAACCTGGAGCAGTCCGGCACGCGCCTCACCAAGCTCGGACCCACCCACGACTGGGGTCATTGGTCCGGCTCCGCCGCGGACGCGTTCGAGCAGAAGCTCGGGCCGCTGCCTGGTGACCTGAATCAGGCATCCGGCTCCTTCGGCAAGGTCGCTTGGGCGCTGTGGGAGTACGGCAACACGCTGCGCGACGTCATCACCTCCATCCAGACGCTCGCCGGGCATGTCGACGATGCCCAGTCCGAGCTCTCGTCCATCCAGGCCGCGGCCGCCGCTAATACCGACCCCACCCAGCAACGCGCCTGGCAGGACAAGATCACCCAGGCACAGCAGGCAGTTGCCTCGCACGCGACGCGGCTCCAGCAGTTGCGGGACGACCTGGATTCGGCAGCGCACCTCGTCGAGGGTCGGATCCAGGACGCCATCAACATCGGCATCACCGGCTTCAGCTCGTTCGGCCGGCACTGGATCGGTCGAACTCAGAACGCGGTTGGTGAGGTTGCTGGCTTCGTCGTGCATCCGATCGAGGATCTACCCGGGGCCATCGCCGCCGAGTGGAATCACCCGTCATGGCAGAACCTGGCTCGGGTGGTGGGTGACGTCGCGGGCATCGTTGGACTAGTCGCTCTGGTCATTCCCGGGCTGGGCGAGGCGCTCATGGTTGTGTCGATGGGCCTCGATGCCGGCAAGCTCGCCCTGGACACGGGGGCGGTTGTCAGCGGGGAAACACACAGCTGGGGCAACGTCGCCCTCGACGGAATCTCGTTGGCCCTCGATGGCACGGCACTGCACGCGAGCGGGGCGGCCGAAGGTGAGACTGTGGCCAACGATGCGCTCGGCGCCGGCCAGTCGGATCTGAACCAGGCCGTCCGGGCCAACGTGAAGGCACAGAGCAGCCTGTCTCGGGCGATCGCGAGCGGACGTTCCGACGGACTGATCGCATCTCTGCGCGACGGCGCCGACGGGTCACTGGTGCATCTCGAGTCGATGCGCAACAAGGTGTCGATGCTCGACGACGCCCGGACGGCGGCACAGACGGGTGCCGGCGCCTGGCGGACCGGGTTCCGCAGCTCGCTGAAATTCGACTTCGGCGGGGTCGGCGAAACGTATCAGGCGTGGCGGCACCTCCAGTGGAACACGCTCGCCCGCAGGTATCTCGGTGAATTCACCGGCGTGGACCTCTCCGGGGCTGTGCACAGCGCAGGTGTCGTTCGGATCGAAAACCTGAACTTCGCCGTGCATCAGCTCCGAGCTGCGAGCGGCGGCATGGTCGGGGGCGACGATAACTTCTCTGCTGTCCTTGGAGATCCGCTCGCGGGCCTCCGCGCTCTCGGAGTCAAGGTGGGGGCCGCATCATGACCGCAACGACGCACATCGCACCGAGCGGGATCCGGCTGGCGACACCCGGGGACTGGTTCGAGGTGCCGACCTCCGAAGACCCCTCCGAGATCGCACGTCAGGTAGACGCACTGGTCGTCTCCCGGCCCGGGCTTGAAGGGCAGCGCGAGGTGCTCACCGGGCTGCTCGGCGTCCTCGGGGCCACGGCCGCAGCGAGCCGTGCCCTATGCGTGCGGGCAGTGCTCGTCGACGCTCCCGGTGGCCAGCTGCCGGCCTTTCTCATGGCCTCTATCGGGGAGGCGCCCGCGGGCGGTGTGGCGGCTATCCCCGGGGAAGACGCTTCTTGGCTGAGCCGGACCTTCGATTTGCCGATGGGCCCGACGGTCCGTCTCGAGGGGGTCGGCGAAACCCCCCGTGGTGCCGACGGCGGCGCAGTGGCCGTTTCACTCGTGCAGTACCACGCTGCCGTTCCGAGCACCGACCGGCTGCTCAGCCTGGTGTTTTTCACACCCGCGCTAGGGCTGATGGACACCGTGCTACGGGAGATCTTCCACGGCATCGCCTGCAGCGTCGAGTTCGAGGCCGACAACCCGGACCCCGAAGGTACGGCCGCGATGGCGCCGACCCATGGGCGTTCCGCCCCGGACGGCCTGACCTCCTGATGCGGCTCACGATCACCCTGCGCTCCGCGGAGGCATCTCGTCATCTGGCAGTAGACACCCAGCCCGGAACCACCCTCGCCGACTTGCTCGAGGCCGCCGGTGCCAGCGGCGCTGTTGCGGTGAACGGCAGGGCGGCGCAGCCCAAGACCTTGCTTAGCCATATTCCGGTTCGTGACGGAACTGTGCTCGATGTTGGTCGCCGGCGCCCTGCCACCCGCCGTGCGGACCCGGGCGCCCTGGCCCTACTCGTAGCAGGGGGGCCGGCGGCCGGGCACAGCCTGCCACTGGCCGAAGGAACGCATCCTCTCGGACGCACCGAACCCCTGCCGCTGGACGATCCGGACGTGTCCCGTCGCCATGCCCAGCTGGTGGTCACCCCCGACCATTCCCTCGCCTTGACCGACCTCGGCTCGCTGAATGGCACCCGCGTGCAGGAGCAACCGGTGGCCGGCACGCACCTGCTACGCCCCGGCGACCTGATCCGGATGGGGCAGTCCGCGCTCATAGTGGCGATGGCACCGACGGCGGACGCGGCCATGACCGAAGGCGACGGGGGCCGGCTCCGGTACAGCCGTCCACCGAGGATCCGGGTGGGAGCGGCCGGGACCAAAGTGGACCTGCCGGCACCGCCCGGGGAAACCGACCGCGCGCCGATTCCGGTTCTGGCCATCCTGGCCCCAGTGGCTATCGGGGTGATGATGGCCCTGCTGCTGCACCAGATCACCTACCTAGCCTTCACCGCCCTGTCGCCGGTGATGGCCATCGGCAACGTGGTGTCCGATCGGCGCCGCGGCCGGGTCGGTCACCGCCAGAGAATGGTCGAGTTCGAGGCGCGTCGCTCCGCCGCCCTGGCTACCGCGCGCACCGCCCAGGAAACCGAGCTTGGTCGTTTGCGCTACGACCATCCCGATCCGGCCACCGCGCTGCTCATTGCGACCGGCCCGAGCAGCCGATTGTGGGAGCGGCAACGCCACGACGATGACTTCCTCACGCTGCGCATCGGCACCGCCGAGATCCCCGCGTCGGTGGAGGTCCGGCAAACGGCGCCGCCCACCGAAACGGTGTCCCGGGTCACCCGGTTGCCAGAAGCGCCCGTGGTCGTGCCGGTGACGAGTTGCGGCGCGGTGGGTCTGACCGGCCCTGCGACGCTGGTCCGGGCGCTCGCTCGGGCGATGCTGCTGACGGCCGCAGTCCTGCATAGCCCACGTGAACTCACCATCACCTTGTTGACCCTCGACGAGGCTCGTGCCGACTGGGAGTGGCTGCGCTGGCTCCCGCACACACGCTTCCCTGACTCCGCTGCCGCCGGTTCCCGAATCGGCAACGACGAGGTCACAGTGACAAACAGGGTTAGTGAACTGGCCGCACTGATCGATGCGCGCCGTGCGGCTGTCCCGCCTGGTCAGAAGCCGACGCTGCCGGCAACCGCCGATCTGGTGGTCGTAGACAACTCCTATCGGGTGCGACTCGAAACCGCGCTGGGCCCACTGCTGCACGCCGGGCCGGGTGTCGGTGTCTACTTCCTCTGCCTGGATGACACGGCCGCCCGGCTGCCCGAGGAATGCGCATCCGTCGTGGAGATCCGCGATGCGCCGGATGGTCCGCTGGCCCAACTCCGCCGGAGCGGGCACCAACCGGTAGAGCAAATCGTGCCGGACCGGGTTACTCCCGACGTGTGCGAGGAGCTGGCTCGTTCCATCGCCCCCGTGATCGATGCCGGTGGCGTCGAGACCCAGGCGGCGTTGCCCGGATCGGTGCGCTTCCTCGAGCTGGCCGGTCTCGAGCCGCCGACCTCGGAGGCGATCCTCGCGGGCTGGTCCGGCGGCGGTCGGACCACCCGAGCGCTGCTCGGCGTTGGCGCGGACGGTCCGGCAATTCTCGACCTGGCTCAGGGACCGCACGTCCTCATCGGCGGCACCACCGGGTCGGGCAAGAGCGAACTGTTGCAAACCCTGGTGGCCTCGCTCGCGGTCGCAAACCGCCCGGACGCGATGAACTTCGTGCTCGTCGACTACAAGGGGGGGGCGGCGTTCCGCGGATGCGCCCAGCTGCCGCACACCGTCGGCATGCTCACCGACCTCGACGCCTTCCTCGTCGAGCGGGCGCTCACCTCGCTGCGTGCCGAACTTCAGCGTCGCAAGGCCCTCCTCGACGCCGCAGACAAGACCAACGTCTCCCGATACTGGGAAGCCCTGCCTTCGATGCCCGGCGCAGACCCCATGCCACGGCTCGTCGTAGTTGTCGACGAGTTCGCGGTGATGGCCGAGCAGTTGCCGGAACTGCTCAAGTCCCTCGTCGAGATCGCCGCGCAGGGTCGCTCGCTCGGCGTGCATCTCGTGCTGGCCACGCAGCGCCCGGCGGGCGTGGTCAACGCCGAGATGCGAGCGAACATCAACTTGCGCATCGCGTTGCGGGTGGCGTCCATTGACGACAGCATGGACGTGATCGGCGGTCCGGAGGCGGCCCGGATCCCGGCCGAAGGCACCGCCGGACGTTGCCTCGTGCGGACCGGCACCAGCCGACCGGTCCCCCTGCAGGCCGCGCGAGTCGGGGGCCTGCGGCCCGGAGCCCACGCGGTTAGCGCCAGTGTCGGCGTCGTGCCTGTGGACTGGCTCGACGTCGGCCGGCCACCGGCCGGCGCGCCGCCCGACAGCTACGACCCGGCGGATCCCACTGATCTGTCCACCTTGGTGACCGCGGTCGCCGAAGCCGGGAGTCGGCTTGGCACAGCGCGGCCACGCTCACCCTGGCAGCCGCCGCTGCCGACCGCCCTCCCGCTGTCGTCGCTGGCGCCGTCCGACCAGGATCTCGCCATCGTCTACGGCCTTGAGGACCTGCCGTCCCGGCAACAGCAGCGTCCCGCCGTACACGACCTACGCCGTGCCGGGCACCTGCTGGTAGCTGGTGCCCCCAAATCCGGCAGATCGACCCTGCTGCGCACATTGGCCGGATCGATCGCCACAAGCGTCACCGCCGAAGTGGCCCAGCTCTATGTCGTGGACTGCGGCGGGGGGGGCCTGTCGTCGCTGGCGGCGTTGCCGCACTGCGGTGCCGTCGTCACGCCGGCCGAGCCTGAGCGGGTTGACCGGCTGCTTACCAGGCTCACAGCTGAGCTGTCGCGCCGGATGCAGCTGCTTGCCACTGCGGGCTGCAGCGATATCGGTGAGTACGTTGCCGGGGGTGGTGAGCCCCTTCCGTACCTCGCGGTGATCGTCGATCGTCACGACGCATTCAGCACCGCGCTCGAGCACATCGACGGTGGCCGCCTGGTTACCGAGCTCCAGCGACTGGTCCGGGACGGGCTGGCCGCGGGTGTCCGGGTCATCGTGACCGGTGACCGGAGCCTCCTGACGGGGAAGCTCGGTGGCCTCGTCGAGGACAAGCTGGTGCTTCGGCTCGCCGACCGGATGGACTACACCGTGGCTGGCCTATCGGCCAAGACATTGCCCGACATCGTTCCAACCGGACGCGCGTTCCGGCTGCCGGCCGGCGACCAGATTCAAATCGCCACCCTCTCCGCCGACCCGGAGGGTGCGGCGCAGAATCGCGCGATCCGGGACATCGCCGCGACTGCTGCGGCACCACGGCACCGACCGATCCGGGTCGATTCGCTGCCTCCGGCAATCAGCTATGCCGAGGCACGTGATCTGCCCGTCTCCGGCAGCGGCGCTCTTGTCGGCGTCGGCGGCGACGAGTTGGGACAGGTCCGCGCCGACGGCCCCGGGTTCCTCGTCCTCGGGACGTCAGGTAGCGGCCGCAGCAGCGCCCTGGCCGTTATCGCCCGTTCCGTCGTCGACGACGGTCGCCCGGTGGTTCTGGTCACCCCACGCCGGTCCCGATTGTCGGTACTGATCCCCGCCGGACCCGGCGTACTCGCAGTTCACGACGGTGGCGAGGAGGAACTTGCGGCCGCGGTAGCCACTTCAACCGACACGGTCCTCATCATCGACGACGTGGAAATGCTCACCGAGACCGCCCTTGGAGAACAGATCACCGCCATCCTCCGCCAGGCACGCGATACCCGGCACGTCGTGTACGCCGCCGCGTCGGGAGACGAGGCGGGAAACATCTACCGCGGCCCGCTCGCCGAACTGCGCAAGTGCAAGCAAGGGCTGGTACTTGCACCAACCAACCCCACCCAGGGGGATGTGATCGGCACCCGGCTGCCTCGGTCGGTGCTGTCCGCCGGCATCCCGCAACGAGGCGCCCTGGTGCTCAACGGGACGGTCACCGCGGTGCATGTACCAACCATCGAACCGCCGGCACCCGCGCGTGCTCCCGCCAAGCGCCGACGGGCGCCTGCCCGGACCGAGAGCGGTTGATCAGTGCCGCCGCAGAGCCCCCCGCAGGCGCCCCCATCGGCCATGCATTACCGGTTGGCCTGCTGGCGCTGCGCCAGCGGGCCGATCCGCCCGCATCCGGGTTCGCGTCGGATCCGCCACGGGTTCGGACTGCTGTATTTCCGGCCGGGCGGCTACGCTCGCCGGCCGGAAATGCACCCATACGTCGCCAAAGCGCAGCGAGCACGCGTCGATCAGGGCGGTTCCGTCCGGCCCAACGGCGGTCTCCCCCAGCCACGTGCCGTTCGCGGACCCGAGGTCACGCAACACGACAGCGGAAGCGGTCACTTCGAGTTCGGCGTGACGACGGGAGACGGACCGGTCTGGGTCCAGCTCGGTGAGATCGACATCCGGTGGCACCGGCATCCGCTCGTCGTAGCGTCCGACAACTGTCATCCCGGGCGGCAGGAACCATACCGATGGTCCGGCCGCGAGGGACGATTCGGTCGCCCGTTGGGTCACGGCAGCGAGCATACGGTGATCGAACCTCAGGGGGCGCAATCGTGAGCGACGACCCGACCGCAACCCGCGGCCGGTCCAAGCCACCTGCATCAGAGCCGCCGGCGGAAGGGCAGCCCAGCAACGACCCGACCGCAACCCGCGGCCGGTCCAAGCCGGCGCCGGCACCGCCTGTATCCGAGCCGCCGGCGGAGCGGCAGGCCGCCGCAGATCCGACCGCAACCCGCGGTCGGCTCGCTCCACAGTCCTCGCCGCCACCCGACGGCGCGCCCCAGCCTGACCCGCAAGGGACCGTGCTCCGGCGTCGCGCGCCGGGGTCCTTCCCGGCCGCGGAAGTCAAGGTCGCTCCAGCACTGGCCTCCGCCCCGATGGCACCGGTCGTACTGCCCGATCGTCGGATCGAGCCACCCGTCTACCGGCCTCCCGGCAGCCGGCGCAGGCTGGTCGCTGCCGTCGGTGGTTTGCTTCTCGCGGGCGCCGGAGTGGCCCTCGGATACGCATTGCATCCGCAGCCAACGCCCCCGGCCCGGGCCACGGTCGCACCGCCGACCCTGTCGGGGGTGGTCGCTTCCGGTCCGGCCGGAGCTCTGCACTGCCCATCAGCGCTCCTGCACGTGGTCGGAACTATCACGGTCACCGCCGCGACCACGGTTCGCTACCAGTGGCGCCTTCCGGATGGCACCTTCACGGCCGTGCAAACCCTCACCGCGGCAGGCCCCGGACCGGTCACCGCCACACTGAGCTACACCCTGTCCGGTCACGGACAGCAAACCGGCGTGGCCACTCTGCACGTGCTGACACCCGCGGACGTTTACTCCAACCCAGTGGCCGTCGCCTACCGGTGCCCATGAAGCCAGTTGCCGCTAGGAACCTGTGAAATGGAAGGTGACCGGCATGTAGTTCGCCGCGTGAGCGTTAGCGTTTGGACTGCTCTGGCATGACGCCTCGATGGTGAGGTCACCGGCGGGTATCGAGGGCGTTGGTTGTCCCTGCTGGGATTGGAATGAGCCGACCTGCGCCGTGCCCTGCCAGGAACCGTCCGGCTGTAGCCGGATCGGCCCACCCTGCCTGAGGTCCGCTTGGGGGACGAGGGTTGCGATGTCGTAAATGACGATTTGGCTTCCTGCTGGGCAGGCTGTTTGGGAGGTCATGGTGATGACCGTTTTGGCCCCACCACTGCTCGGCGAAATGGTGAACGTCATCGCCGGGCCGCCGTAGCAGAGCCACGACACCGCGTCGTTGGGATCGTTGAGCCTGGCCGTCACGTTCGAGTGGTAGTAGAACTGCCACTGACAGGCAGCGTTCATGTCGACCGGCTGGGTGCCTTTGGCTCCTGTACAGGTCCAGTTCCCGGTCCCGTCGCCCGGACCGAGCAGAGGCTTCGTCGGGGCGGCCATGCTGAATCCGAGCGACGCGCAGTAGGAGTCGAGTTGCGCGCCGCCGAGCAAGCCGGCCTGCGACGGCACGATAGACGCGGGCGGCAACTCGGCGCCGGCCGGCAGCCTGCGGAGGTTTTGCGTGCTGGTCAGGACGTGCCCGTGGTAGGTGAACGAATCGAATATGGTCAACCGCGTTGCCGTGCACGTTACCTGAGTCGGGACGATACCCGTCTGCAGCGGCACGCCCTGCGACAGTGTGTGATCGTACCCGGCGTAGAGCAGGCTCACCGAGTGGCTGTAGTCAGCGTTGATCGTCAGCAGGGTGTGCTCACCACGGGTCGCCCAGCGCCAGGTCGACGTCCCATATCCGGTGTCGATGAAGGGGGCGCCGTTGAGAACCCCCGTGGCCGGCGGTCCGCCGGGCGGGGACACCCCGATCGCCGTGCCGTCGGCGTTGTAACGCGTGTCCCCGTCGAGCGGACTGGGCGGCAGGTTTACCAGGACGGGCTGCTGGCTCCAGACGTCGTCGTACGGACCGCCCAGCACCGCCCAGGTGCCGACTATGCATGACGCCAGCGGTGGGGGGCTGGGTGAGGCTGCAGCGGCGCCGACGAGAGTGACGGCCGTCAGTACCGCAACCACTCCAGCGACGACCGGCGGCCGGCTGGCGATGCGCACCGGTATCGCGCTCACAACGACACTAACCAGAGCGGATGTGCGCCGCGGTGGCGCCGCCCGGCCCGGTTCCGCGGGAGCTTTCGGGCCGTCCGCCGCGTGACTCGGGGGCTCGCTCCTCGGGGCGCTCGGTCCGGGGGGAGCCGCCGGGGAAGTGCCGCCCGCCACGGTGCCGCCCGCCACGGTGCCGCTCGCCACGGTGGCCCCCACCGTGCTGGAACCGGCGACCGGAGCGAGCGCAGCCCCCGCTGCCGAGACGGTCCCGGCGCCGACAATCGCGGCCGTTGCGCCGCCGGCGGCCAGAGCGGCGACAGCGCCAACCATCGCGGCCGGCTGCCAATTCGGCCCGTAGGCCTGACGAGCTGCCGCGGTGAGGTTCTCCCGGAACTGCGCGGCCGAACCGGGCCGGGCGGCAGGATCTTTGGCCAGGGCGGACATCGTGAGCAGCGCCAAGGCCTCGGGGATCTGTGGCCGCACCGACCGGGGGTCCGGCACCGGATCTCCGAGGTGGGCGTCCATCACGGCGGCTGGGGTCGCGCCCACGTACGGGCGCTGCCCGGTCAGCACCTCGAAGAGCACCGCCCCGCAGGAGTAGATATCCGTTCTGGCGTCCAGGGGTTCGCCGCGCACCTGTTCCGGACTCATGTAGGCGGGCGAGCCCACCGATGCCTCGCTGCCCTGGGCGAAGGCTCCGACGTCGCGGGCGAGGCCGAAGTCGACGAGCCGGGACACCCCGGCGCGATCCACGAGGATGTTGTCGGGCTTGATGTCGCGGTGCACCATCCCCCGGGCATGCACGTGCTCGAGGCCGGCGAGCGCCCCGTCGAAGACTGCGGCCGCCTGTTCGCCACCAAGTGGGCCAGAACGGCGAAGCATCGCGCGCAGGCTGGCCCCGTCCACGTAGTCGACCACGATCGCCGCGATCACGTCGTCGTCGAGGATTTCGCGCACCCGGACGCAGTTCGGATGATCGAGGGCACGCATCAGCGTGGCCTCGTCGCGGAAGCGGGCGCGAAATTCCTCGTCGTCCATCCACTCGGGCGCGAGCACTTTGATCGCAACCGCATGGCCGTCGTCGTCATGCGCCCGATACACGGTGCCGGACGCGCCGGACCCCACGATTCCGTCAACCGAGTAGGTGCCGATCCGCACCCGGGCTGGCGAGCCCAGCCACCTGGCCACGAGCAGTGGCGCCGCCCCGAGTAGGGCACCGGCGACGGCTGCGACGATCCACCACACCGGGTTCATCGAACCGACCCGCGACCCCCACCACGCAGCGTCCCCAGCGCCAGCAGCGAGGCCCAGCCCCGCTAACCGTGCCAGGCTCGAGGAACGGTGGCGGAAAGCCAGCATCAAGGAGATGCCGGTGGCGGCGACGGTGACGGCCAGACCGAAGTAACCGGCCCAGGTGGGAACATGCATGACGGCCTCCTCGCGAACACCCAAGCATCTCCGCGCACCGATCGCGGGTGTTTTCGGGTAACCAGCGGGAGAAGCGCCCTGGTCGCCTAGCTGAAGGCGGCGGCGAGTTCTTCGAGGCATCCGGGCAGCGCGTCGGCGATCGCCCAGGTGTCCGCCACCAGATCGGGGCAGGCCATGATGCCGACGTCGAGCCGGTCGAGGTTGGACAGCACCGTGATGTTCATCCCGGTGCCCGGCAGCAGCGGGCCGAGCGGATAGATGGCGTCGATCCGAGCCCCAGCCAGGTACAGCGCTACCGGCGGTCCCATGACGTTGGACACGATGAGGTTCTGAAGGGCGGGCTGCAGCGCCGAGAGACCGAGGCTGCGCATCAGCCAGGTCACGACGGAAACCGCCGCGGGTGGCGTCACGTCGGCGAGCGACGCGAGCGTCGACGTCCCTGCCGCCCCCGTAATCTCCTTGGCCATCGCCGAGTTTCGATGCACGAGCTGTAGGAGCTCCGCCGGCTCGCTCTCCCGCATCGGTAGAGCTACGAGGAGGGCGGCGAGCCGGTTGGTGCCGCTCGTCTCGCCCTCACCCGCATTGAGCGGGCAGCTGACGACGAGCGGTCGGCCCGGCACCGCATCCCGCGCCCTGAGGTAGCGCCGGAGTGCCAGCGCGATCGTGGCGAGCACCACATCGTTGAGCTTCACGCCGGCCGCGTCCTTGACCTGCTTCGCCTGCTCGAGCGGCAGCGCGGAGAAGGCCGCGATCCGGGCCCGGGTGGGCGGCCCGCTGATCGGGGTCCGCGGCGAGGCGATCGGCATCGTGGCCGGGCCGGAACCGGCAATCATGCGACCCACGGCGGGCAGGGCCGAGATCAGGCCCCGTCCGCTCGACAGCACGGCCCTCCCGGCGGCCAGCGGCCAGCGGAGTTGGTTCGCCAGGGTCCGGCCGGTCAGCGCGAATGCGCCGGGCCGTTCGTCCTGGGGGCCGGGCAGCGGCGGCGCGGGAAGCGGCGGAGGGTTCGGCTCGAGATCTAGCAGGGCGGCAATGAACTCGGCCCCCGCCGCCCCGTAGAGGGTGCAGTGGTGCACCTTGGCGACCAGCCCCACCCGGCCCGCTGCCAGTCCGTGAACGACGTGCAACTCCCAAAGCGGCCGGTCCCGGTCCAACCGTCGGCTCGCGATCCTTCCGACCAGATCGCCGAGGGCGCGCGCATCGCCGGGGGGATCGACCTCGTCGTCGAACAGGTGGAGCGAGAGGTCGACGTCGGCCACCTCCAGCCAGTACGGCTTGTCCAGGGAGAGCGGCACGGTGACGAGTTGCCGTCCGAATGGCGGCATCAGGTGGATTCGGTCGGCCACGACCTGGCGCAACCGGGCGCGGGAGTACCCGTCTCCGGGTGAAGGATCGAGCAGCAGGACACCGAGAACGTGCATCGGGAGCTCGGCGGTCTCCAGGGCGAGGAAGGCGGCGTCCATCCCGGTGAGCTGCTCGGCCATCGGGCTCCCCTCGTTTAGGCCGGTTGCCCGCACCGGCCGGCCAGGCCGGCGATCTTGGCCGACCGAGTAAACGCCGACACGACTTCCACGTCCAGCCCGTTCGTCAGGTAACAGAACGACAGCCCGGTATCGGGATCGGCCCAGGCGAGCTGCCCGCCAACTCCCATCGAGCCAAATGTCCGCGGCCCGACGGTTCGGCCGAACTGGCGGACGACGGCGTGCCCGTCGTCGCCGGCGATCACGAGTCCGAGCGTCCGGTTCGCCGCAACCCCGAGGAGGGGGTCCACCATGGCGTTACGAATCCGCCCGGTCGCATCGGCCAGGACCGCGGGATCCCAGACGGCGCTTGGGTCGTGCAACAGTGCCTGGTAGTACAGCGCGACGTCGCCAGCGCCGGCGACGGCGCCGGCCCCCGGGACTCCGGCGGCGCGCACCCTTGGCTCGTTGAACCGGAGCAGGAGCCCGTCCGCAGTCTCTGCGAGCCGATCCCCCAACTTCTCCCCCGCCGACCCGCCGTCGCCTGTCAAGGTCAGGTCCAGAACGTCGCCCTGCTCGTCCGCTGGTACGCCCAGCTGGAGTCGCGGTAGACCGAGCCGGCCGGCGACCCGGGAGGCGAAGAACTTGCGGAAGTCGGTGCCGGTGACCCGCTCGATGAGATCCGCGAGCACCCAGGACGCGGAAGTTGCGTGATACTCGGTCCGACTTCCGGGGGCCCAATCGAGCCGCCAGCTGGCGAAGCGCGCGCGGCGGCGGTCTGGGTCGGCACCCTCCTCGGGTCGCATCGGCGCCCGCGCGAACCCCGCGGTATGGGTGAGAAGGTGCTCAACCGTGACCAGGTCCTTGCCGGGGGTGGCAAACTCCGGCACAAGTTCGGCGACGGCAGTCTCCGGCCGCAGGTTGCCCTCGCCGAACAGCAGCCAGATCGCGGAAGCGGTCAGCGCCTTGGTCACGCTGAAGACGACGTAGCGGGCGGACTCCTCGGCGCCGAAGGTCTCGGCAGCTATCAGCCGACCGGAGTGCGCGACCGCGACCTGGCAGCTGGGTAGCGTCCCGTCGTCGATGTCGCGACGCGCCCGCGCGAACAGGGCTTTCAGCGCGCCGGCTGGTATCGGGTCGGGCGCCGTCACGAGCTCGTCAGGTCCGCCAGCGCGCGCAGCTGCGCCGGGTCCCGAACCCCGCCGATGAGCAGCGTTCGCACCGGGCTGGCCCGCCACAGCTCGAGCCGCTCGCGGATTCGCGCCAGCGGACCGCAGAGCGCGATGCCGTCCGCCAGGCTGTCCGGGACGGCTCGCATTGCCGCCTCGCGATCGCCGGCTAGAAACAGCCGCTGCACGACTGCCGCAGACTCGGCGTAGCCCATCCGGGCAATGACGTTCAGATGGAAGTTCTGACTCGCTGCTCCCATCCCGCCGATGTAGAAGGCCAAACTCCACTTGACCAGGCTCAGTGCCTGCTCGACATCATCGTGGATGGACACGGTCACCGGGCAGGCCACTTCGAAGTCCGGTCCCGCTCCGGCCAGCGCCTCCGCGTACACCTCGGCTCCACGTTCGACGTGGTAGAAGATCGGCAGCCAACCATCCGCTATTTCGGCCGCCAGCGCGACGTTCTTCGGTCCCTCCGCTCCGAGCAGCACCGGGATCCGCTCCCGGAGCGGATGCAGGGTGAGCTTCAGCGGCTTACCGAGCCCGGCGCCCCCGGGGTAGGGCATCGGGTAGTGCGGCCCGTCGTTGCGCACCACGTCCCTACGCCAGACCGACCGGAGGATCTCGACGTACTCCCGGGTCCTTGCAAGCGGTTGGGGAAACGGCAGCCCGTACCAGCCCTCGACCACCTGTGGACCGGATACCCCCAGTCCCAGCGTCAGCCGGCCACCGGATAGGGCGTCCAGGGTCGCCGCAGTCATCGCCGTCGCGGCAGGGGTCCGCGCGGATATCTGCACGAGCCCGGTACCGAGCCGGATCCGGGATGTACGGGCCGCGTACCAGGTGAGCGGAGTGAATGCGTCGGAACCGTAAGCCTCCGCGGTCCAGACCGATCCAAAGCCGCAATCCTCCGCCGCGAGCACGGCGTCCGTCGCGTCGTCGGGTTGCGCCCCCCAGTAGCCGAGCATCAGACCGAGGTTGAGGTCGCTCACCATGGCGTGCCTCCCTAGCCCCGCGGCAAGCCGAGGATGCGCTCCCCGACGACATTGCGGAGAACCTCGCTCGTCCCACCAGCGATCGTCAGTGCCCGGCTCGCCAGGAAGCGGTGGTAGGCCGCGGTCTGTTCGGGGGCGGCCTCCGGCCCGAGCAGTTCGAGACCGAGCTCCGCCGCATCCTGGCGCAGGTGCATGCCGACGAGCTTGCGGACGCTCGAGGCAGCCCCCGGATCGGTGCCAGACACCCGAGCGAGGGTGGATCGGAGCCCGAGCATGCCGTCCGCCTGAGCCAGACACACGAGCCGCCCCACGCGGTCCAATACACCCTGATCGTCGAGGTGGCCAGTCCCGGCAAGGCCCTCCAGCACGTCCTCGACCCCGGACGGGAAGGCCGAGCCGCTGCTCATGGCCACCCGCTCGTTCGCGAGCGTCGTCCTGGCCAGGCTCCAGCCGCGACCCACCTCGCCCACGACGCAGTCGTCGGCGACGAAGACATCGGACAGGAAGATTTCGTTGAACAACGCCTCCCCGGTCAGTTCGCGCAGCGGACGCACATCGATCCCTGGGCTGGTCATGTCAATCAGGAAGTAGGTGATCCCCTCGTGCCGTCTTTGCCCATCCGAGCCGGTACGGGCCAGGCAGATCGCCCAGTCCGCCTGGCGCGCGGACGACGTCCATACCTTCTGCCCGGAGATGGACCAACCCCCATCGACCCGGACCGCCCTCGTCTGCAGGGACGCCAGGTCAGACCCGGCTTCGGGTTCGCTGAACATCTGGCACCAGGAGATCTCGCCGGCCAAAGTCGGTGGGACGAACCGGGCCCGCTGCTCCGCCGTCCCGTACTGCAAGATCGTGGGTAGCGCCCAGTTGCCGATGACCAGATCGGGGCGCTCGACGCCGGACCGGCGGAACTCCTCGTCGATCACCAGCTGCTCGAGGGGGCCCGCATCCCGACCGTACGGCGCGGGCCAGTGCGGGACCAGATAGCCAGACTCCGCGATCCGCCGACGCCTCCCGACCGCGTCTTCAGGGCCGATCGAGTCGAGAAAGGACCGAACTTCGGGCCGGTAGCTCTCGGCGGCGACCGGCAGGTCGATCTTCCGGCCCCGGCGACCTCCGGCTCTGGCGGTGATCGCGGCACGGCGTCTCCAAAGCTCCGTACCGCCGACAAGCTGGCGGCTGGCCACGGCGCGCTTGAGATAGAGATGGGCGTCGTGCTCCCAGGTGAAGCCGATCCCGCCGAGGATTTGGATACAAGCCTTCGCGCAACCGACGGCCGCCTCCAGGCAGACGGCCCCGGCGGTTGCAACCGCCAGCCGGCGCTCGTCGGCAGAGGCTCCGGTGCTGCTTACCGCGCGGGCGGCATCCCACGCAGCCGCCCGGGCCAACTCAACTTCCACCAGCATGTCGGCGCAGCGATGCTTGACCGCCTGGAAGGCCCCGATCGGGCGGCCGAACTGGATCCGGTCGCGGGCATGGCCACACGCGGTGTCGAGGCACCACCCGGCGATCCCGGCGGCCTCAGCCGAGAGCAGGACCACCGCCCAGTCCCGGACCATGTCGGAGTCGACCCCATCGAGCCGTCGGCCTGCGCCGAGCCTGATCCCGGCCGTGGACAACCGCGCGATCCGCCGGCCCGGGTCCATACCCGGCCTCGAGGTAAGGGTGACGTCAGCCGCGTCCACGACGTACCACGCACGCCGGTCGCCGAGGTCGACGGGCACCAGGCAGAGCCGGACGGCGGCACCGCCGAGCAGCAGGCCGACGTCCCCGGCCGCGACAACGCCACCCCCGTCCGGTCGGCCGACGAGCGTCTGGTCGCCGAGCGCAACCGCCACCGGCGCCGAGCCGTCCAGAATCCCGGGGAGCAGTTCAGGCGCAGGTGGCCGCCCCTGCACGAGAACCGCGGCCAGGACGGTCGGCAGGTACGGTCCGGGCGCGACGCAGCGGCCCAACTCGTCGAGGATCACAGCGAGTTCCGGGCCGCCGCCCTCAGCCGCCGCCGCGACCAGGCCCTGACCGGCGAGCGAATCCCACCAGGACGGCAGCTCGTCGGCGTCGGACTCGGCTGCCGACCGGGCACTCGCGGCGACCTGTGAACGCAGCGCCCAGCCGCGCACGGATGCGCCGAGCGCCTCCTGCTCTTCACCGATACCGAGGCCCATTCACCCACCCTGCCGGTAGTGGTCGCACACGGTCGAACGGCATATACTAGAACGTGTTTCATTTTTCGGATACCAGCGCCTGGCCGGATCCCGCGCGAGGGTGGGCGGCTGCTGAGCGACGGGCGTGATGGACTGGACGCTCTGGGCCGGCAAAGCCCTGGGTCGGCTGGTAACTGCCCCCAGGCCGGCCACCGTTCCGACGACGCGACTGGTCGAGCTACCCGGCCGCGGCACGACGTCCGTCATCGACTTGCCCGGGCCACCTGATGCCCAGACGCTCGTTCTCCTCCACGCGCTGGGGACCACGGCGCGGCTGAGTTGGTATCCCTCACTCGAGACGCTCGCAGAGCGCTACCGCGTCGTGGCCTTCGACCAGCGCTGGCACGGGTCGGGAATCCGGTCCCGCGAATTCCGGCTGGTTGATTGCGCCGACGACGCGGTCGCGGTCGCCGACCTGCTCGGCCTCGACCGTTTCGTCGTCGTCGGGTATTCGATGGGCGGCGCGGTCGCCCAGTTGATCTGGCGCCGGCACCGGTCCCGGGTGGCCGGCTTGGTGCTTGCGGCGACCGCTCGCAACTACCGGGGAAAGGTCGGGGAGCGGCTCTGGTTCCAGCTGACCCGGGCGTCGATGGCGCGCTTCGGTGGGCACGCCCATGGCCGAGTGGAACAGCTCGGCACGCGAGTCGCTGCGCTGGACGGCAACGGTTACCAGGACGAACTGTCCCGCTGGGCCATGCGGGAATTCCGCAGCACGAGCGTGTGGTCGATGCTCGCCGCACTCGATGAGCTGGGGCGGTTCGATTCCTCGGCCTGGATCCGGCGGGTGGACATTCCGACCAGCGTGATCGTCATGACCCGAGACCGGTTCGTTCCGACCCGACGTCAACGCAGCCTCGCGGCCGCGATACCGGGTGCGATCTCCTTCGACGTCGCCGGTCACCATGCCGCGCTGGTGCTCGGTGCCGATGAGTTCGTGCCCGTACTTCGCGCCGCCTGCGACTCGGTGGTCCGCCGAATCGATCAGGCCGGACGGCCCTGACGCGGAGTCGCCCGAGCTTTTCTCGGCGTCGCTGCGGACCGACCCCCGGGCAACTCGTCGGCTGCCCGCACGAGCTCCGCGAGGGCTGCGGGCACGGCGTCGACGAGATCCCACAGCTGGGGCATCAGCTCGCGGCAGGAGATCATGCCGAAGCCGAGCCGGTCCTGATTCGACAGCACGGTGACGTTGAGGCCGGCGCCGTCCATAACCGGGCCGAGCGGGTACATGCCGGTGAGCCGGCCGCCACCGAAGAACAGGGGGATGGGGGGGCCCGGGACGTTCGAGATGATCAGGTTGTGCACGACCGGATGCCGGTCCGCGATCCGCAGGCTGGAGTAGACCCGGGCGGCCAGCGAGAAGGTGTTGGGCGCGGCGTGCTCGGCCCAGTCCTGGAGTAGCTGCGCCCCGACCATCTCGTGGTCCGCTTTGGCTCCCTCGTTCGTCTCCGCGATCGCGCGCAGCCGCTCGCCAGGATCAGGTATGTCGCTGGCCAAGGTCGTGAACATCACCGAGACCTTCGTCGTGCCCTCGCGGTCGCCCTCGGTGGCGTGCACGGACACCGGGATCGCCGCGATCAGCGAGCGGTCGGGTAGCTCGCCACGCGCCTCGAGGTAGCGGCGCAGGGCGCCGGAGCAGATCGCCACGACGACATCGTTGACCTTCACGCCGAACGCGTCCTTCACAAGTTTGACATCAGCCAGGCTGACGTTCGTGAACGCGACGTTGCGGTGGGCCGTCACCGTAGCGTTGAACGCCGTGCGTGGCGCCGTGAACGGTGCCGGCATCCCCGGAGCGTCTCGTCGTGCGCGACCGACCAGCAGCTTGCCGACGCCGATCAGCGTGCCGGGGAGCAACCTCGCGACGCCGACCGGACGGCCAACGACGTCGTAGAGGGCACGGGCGAACAGTTCGACGTCACCAGGGCGGCGCTCCGGCTCCCAACTGTCCGGAACGTCCCGGTCCGGCGGGTCGGGCTCGAGATCGAACAGTTCGGCCATCATGTTGGCGCCCGTGACACCGTCGATCGTGCTGTGGTGAACCTTGCTGATGATGGCGATCTCTCCGCTGGCCAGCCCCTCGACCACCCAGAACTCCCAGAGCGGGCGGGACCGGTCCAGGGGGCGGCTGGCGATGGCCCCGACCAAGTCCGCGAGCTCATGGTGACCACCGGGGGCCGGCACGGCGATCCGGCGCAGGTGGTAGTCGAGATCGAAGTCGGGGTCCTCGACCCAGTAGGGGCGGGACAGGTTGAACGGGACGGTCGCAAGTTTGCGCCGGAAGCCCGGCACCAGGCCCATCCGCTTATCGATGTAGCCGTGTAGCCGGTCGAAGGAATAGCCCTGCGGCATGGTCGAAGGATCGATGAGCATCAACCCCAGCACGTGCATATGCATCGTGGACGTCTCGAAGTAGAGAAAGGTCGCGTCCATCCCACCGAGCCGCTGCATGGCCTCAGCCTAGGCGCTGCGGCCATGCCCCGTCCGGTTGCCCACCCCCGCCCGGCAGACTTGCGGCATGGGCCGAAGCTTCCAGCGTTTGTCGACCACGGGCGTCCTGCTGACCGCCAATGCGCTGCGCCCCATGGGCGGCGCTAACCCGCTCTCGATCCCGAGCTTCTTCGCCGGGTGGCTCACATCGGAACTCGCCCCCCACCTGCTCGCCCTGACCGGCCTCGGCACAGCGGTGCACCTGACGCATTCCGGGCTCGGCGACAGGCGCGATCGGCTCGCGCTCGGCATGAACGCCGCCGCGGCAGTGGGGCTTGGCGGACTGATCGTGCAGAGCCAGCACTCCCATCGGGTACTCGAGCGGGCGCTCACCGACGACCTGGGGGACGACTATGTGGCCCGGCTCGATCCAGCGCCGGACCGCACCGACCTGGCCACTCCATGGCGCCAGATCGCCAGGCCCTTCACGATGAAACAGGAGGACGTGCGCCGGGTCGCGGACCTCGACTACTGGGGTGACGGCCATCCCCGCCACCGGCTCGACGTCTACCTGCCCCGGCGCGGCGGTACCGGGTTGCCGGTCCTGCTACAGATCCACGGGGGTGCCTGGGTTATCGGTCGAAAGGACCAGCAAGGCCTGCCCCTGATGACGCACCTGGCTGCGCGTGGCTGGGTCTGTGTCGCACCTAACTACCGGCTTTCACCGCGCGCCCACTGGCCGGAGCATCTGATCGACCTCAAGCGCAGCCTCGCCTGGATTCGGGACAACATCGCCAGCTACGGGGGCGACCCGGATTTCGTCGCGGTCACCGGAGGTTCGGCCGGCGGCCATCTGGCTGCGATGTTGGCGCTGACCCCGAACCAACCGAACCTCCAGCCGGGCTTCGAGGCGGCCGACACGACGGTCCAGGCCTGTATCCCGCACTACGGCGTCTACGACCTCGCCGCCACGACCGGGACAAGGGCCGCCGAACTTCGAAGGGACCGGTTCCTCGCGCGCGTGGTCATCCGCCGCGACCCCCGCCACGACCGCGAGGTGTACGAGCAGGCCTCCCCCCTTTTCCTGGCCGGCCCGGATGCCCCACCGTTCTTCGTCGTGCACGGGCGACACGACTCGCTCGTCCCGGTCGCGGAGACCCGGGCCTTCGTCGAGCGGCTGCGCACCGTCTCCACATCCCCGGTGGTCTATGCGGAGTTGCCCGGCGCACAGCACGCCTTCGACGTGTTTCCGTCGATCCGCAGCGCCCATGTGGTGCGCGCCGTCGAGCGGTTCCTGCGCTGGGTGCACAACCGACCCCCGGACTCGTCGCCCTAGCGCATTACGAGATCGATCGTGTGCTCCAGGTCTTTGAGCACCGCCGCCACGGTCATCCGACCGGACAGCAGCGCGAGGACGTCAGCCAGCCACACCTTGCCGATGACGTGGGCAACGAGCGTGTCCCGCCCGGGGCTCGCGGCGCCCTCCTCGCCGCCCGCGGACGCGATGATCGACACCAGTGTCGCGCCGACCGCGTCGACGTCGACGGCGGCCGACGCGTCGGCCGACATCAAAGCCCGGAGCATGGCCCCGGAGAGCCGGCGGTTGCGGGCGAGGAAGCGGGTGACGGCCGCAACTACCCGGTAGACCCGCTCTCCTGGGGCGAGGTTCGGGTCGTCATTGCCTCGCGCGGCGCTGTCGCGCAGCTGTCCCAGGGTCCGGCCCATCGCGGCCACCAGCAGGTTCACCTTGGACGGGAAGTAGCGGTAAAGCGTCCCGAGGGCCACCCCCGCCCGGTCGGCCACCTCCCGCATCTGCACGGCGTTGTAGCCACCCTCGGTGGCCAGTTCGACGGCGGCGTCGAGGATCCGCTCCCGCCTGGCCTGCTGCGAGGCCGGGACCTCGGCGGTGGCCGCCGTGCTCACCCGACACCGGCCGTCGAGCCGTCCCGGGCAACCCGGCTGGCCCAGGGATAGTCCGCCTTGCCACTCGGCGATCGGCGAATCCGGTCGACGAACACGACCGCCCGGGGCAGCTTGTACCTGGCCAACCGGGTGCGGCAGTAGTCCTCGAGATCGGCCAGGCTCGGCGCCGGCGTGTCTGGACGGAGCTCGACCACGGCCGCAACCCGCTGGCCGTATCGCAGGTCGGGGATCCCGGCGACCACGACGTCATACACGGCCGGATGGCCCTTGAGGACGGCCTCGACCTCCTCCGGGTATACCTTTTCGCCGCCGGTATTGACGCACACCGCACCTCGGCCGAGCACCGCGATCGTGCCGTCAGCCTCCACGGTGGCCATGTCACCGAGCAGTACCCATCGCTCGTCATCGATGGTGACGAAGCTCTCGGCGGTCTTGACCGGATCCTTGTAGTAGCCCAGCGGAACCCGATGCCGCTGGGCTACCCGCCCGATCACCCCGGAGCCGGGAAGCACCCGGCGCAGTTGGTCGTCGAGCACGGCGGTCCGTTCGTTCAACGCGAAACGCAGGCCGGTGTCCGGACTGGAGCCGGCGGTTCCCGTGCCCTGGAAACCGGTTTCGGAGGCCCCGAAGTTGTCGAGGAGCAGGGTGGTCGGCATGAGCTGCTGGAGTCGGGAGCGGACCGATTCCGACAGGATCGCACCGGCAGAGCTCACCACCAGAACGGAGGACACGTCGGTACCGGCCAGCGGTCCGGCGAGAGCCTCGACCAACGGGCGGGCCATCGCATCGCCGACGATGGAAAGCGAGTTCGCCCGCTCCCGTTCGATGGTCCGCAGCACGTCGACGGGGTCGTACTTACGGACTAGAACCACGGTGGCGGCCTGCAGGAATCCGATCCAGGTGGCCAGCTGGGCCGCTCCGTGCATCAGTGGTGCGACCGGGAACATCACCAACCGACCCCGACCAGAGGCCCGTTCCGCAACCTCCTCCGCTCGGCTCACCGGGGTGCCCACCGGCTCGCCACCGCCCATGCCTGCGAAAAAGATGTCCTCCTGGCGCCACATGACGCCCTTGGGCATTCCGGTGGTCCCCCCGGTGTAGATGACGTAAAGGTCGTCACCCGATCTGGCCGGGAAGTCCCGTCGCTCGGACTGTGCTGCCAGCGCCGGCTCGTAGCCATCTGCCCTGCTGGAGCCGACCTCCAGCATCTGGCGCAACGTCGCGACGCTCGGGGCGACCGCCCGCACCCGGGCGGAGAACTCCACGTCGTGCACCAACGCGACCAGGTCCGCATCCGTGAACAGGTGGGCCAGCTCGTCTTCCACGTACCGATAGTTGACGTTGATTGGAACAGCACGAACCTTCAGGCAAGCGATCATCGTCTCGACGTATTCGGGTCCATTGTAGAGCTGAACCCCGACATGCTCGCCGGGTCGAATGCCAGCGGCGATGAGATGATGCGCGAGCCGGTTCGCTCGCGCATCGAGTTGGGCATAGCTCAGTCGACGGTCCCCGCAGACAAGTGCCTCGCGTTCCCCGACGACGTCGACAACGCTCTCGAAGATGTCGGCTAGGTTGAACTCCACGACCCAGCCTTCCTCAGACGGGGGCCGCGGCGAGCGCCGCGCCCAGCGTGGCCAGCTGGCGGGTGGGTGACCCGAGCTCGTGCTCGATCTGTTTGATCCACAGAAAGTAGCGGTGCAGCGGGTAGTCAAGGTCGACGCCGAGGCCGCCGTGCAGGTGCTGGGCGGCATGGACGACCCGCGATCCGCCGTCACCAGCCCAGAATTTCGCCACGGCAACCTCGTCGGCCGCCGGCCAGCCCACCGAGAGCCGCCACGCCGCTTGGACCGCCGTGAGCCGGACGATCTGGGTGTCGATGTAGGCGTCAGCGGCTCGCTGGCCCACCGCCTGGAACGACGCGATCGGCTTGCCGAACTGCTCGCGCTTCGCGGTGTACTCCGCGGTCATCTCCAGCGCTCGCTGGCACACCCCGGCCGCGACGCAGCACAGCGCAGCCGTCCCGTGCAGCACCAGGAGTCTAAGCGCGTCTTGCCCCACCAACGGTCCGGCCAAGACATCCGCATCCGGGACTTCGACGCCTTGCAGCTCTAACGACGCTTGCGGCTCCCGGTTCGTGGTATGGAGCTCCGTGAACCGCAATCCGACTGCGGTCCGAGGCACGACGAACAGCGCTGGCCCCGACCCCGCGGCGGTCGCCGACACGACGATCCAGTCGGCCAAGTCGCCGTAGGGCACGAACGCCTTCTCCCCGTTCAGCGTCCACCCGGCACCGGAGCGAGCCGCGGTTGTCGAAGGCACCAGCGGATCGATCTCCCCCGGTTCGGCCAGCGCGGCCGTGAGGATCAGGGATCCATCGGCAACGCCGGGCAGCAGACGTGCCGCCAGCTCGGCGGATCCGAACCGGGCGATCGGCATCGCGCCGAGTGCGAGCGTCGCGACCGCCGGCACCGGCGCGACTGCCCGACCTACCTCCTCGAGCACGACCGCCAGCTCGAGGAAGCTCCGGCCGGCCCCACCGTGCTCCTCGGGAATCGCAATGCCGGTCAGGCCGGCGGCGGCCAGTTGTCCCCACAGGTGCCGGTCGAAGACCGACCAGCTGGCCGACTCGAGGCCCGCGAGATGTTCATGGGTGACCCGATCGAGAAGAATCCTGCGAGCCAACTCCTGGATGGCCTGCTGGTCTTCGCTGATCCCGAGATCCACGATCCCTACTCTCCCGCTCAGCGCAACGACCGGGGCATGCCCAGTCCGAAGATGGCGATCAGGTCCCGCTGCACCTCGTTGGTCCCACCACCAAAGGTGAGGATGAGCGTGCCCCGGTAGGCGCGCTCGAGCCTTCCGTGCAGGGCACTCCCAGGCGAGCCGCGCTTCAGGATTCCGGCCGCGCCCACAACCTCCAGCAGCTGGCCGTAGCACTCGCAAAACTGGGTGGTGCCGAATACTTTCGTCGCCGACGAGTCGGCCGGATTGACCTTCCCGATTACATCGCCCCAGATCGACTTCCAGTTGAGCAGTCGCAAGGCCTCGAGCCGGGCATGCACCCGGGCCAGGTGGATCTGTACCCATTCCTGATCGACCACGCGGCGGCCGTCCGCCAGCTTCGTCTCCTGCGCCCAGTGTCGTGTCTCGAGATAGGCACGTTCGAGGATCGCCGGCGAAGCCAACGACACCCGTTCGTAGTTCAGCTGGGTGACGATCACGGTCCAGCCTTGGTTGACCTCGCCAACGGTATTCGTCACCGGGACGTGGACGTCCTCGTAGTACGTCGCGTAGGTCGACGCGTCACCGATTGTGCGGATCGGCGTGTACGAGAACCCGATCGCACCCGTGGGCACCAGGATGATCGAGATCCCCTTGTGCTTAGGGGCATCGGGGTCGGTCCGGCAGGCCAGCCAGATGTAGTCGGCATGGTCAGTGAGGCTGGTGAATATCTTCTGGCCGTTGATAACCCACTGGTCCCCGTCCCGCACCGCACGGGTGGTGAGCGAAGCCAGGTCGGTCCCGGCGGTGGGCTCCGAGTACCCAATCGAAAAGAGACATTCGCCCCTGAGGATCCGCGGCAGCAGCTCGGTTTTCATCGCCTCGGTGCCGAACTGCATGAGTGCGGGCCCGACCGTGTTGATGGTAAGGAATGGCACCGGGGCGCCCGCCCGCTGAGCTTCGTCGTAGAAGACGAATTGCTCCATGGGTCCGAAGCCACGGCCGCCGTACTCGATGGGCCAACCAACGCCTAGCCACCCGTCCCGGCCCATCTGGCGGACCGCCTCGAGCACACGCGGACCCCCCATCTCGCCCGCGGCCATCTCCTCCGCGATATCTGATGTAACCAGTCGACCGAAGTAGGCCCTGAGCTCGTCTCGGAGCGCCAGCTGCTCCTCGGTGTAGGCGACGTACATCTCAGAACCCCGCGGAGGCCGTGACGCCCCCATCGACCACGAACTCAGCTCCCGTGCAGTAAGAGCTGTCGTCACCGGCGAGGAAGGCCACGACAGACGCCACCTCCTCGGCCTCACCCATACGTTTGAGTCCCGACACGCGCGACGCGACGTACTTGCGGCCGTCCTCGTCCATGACCGCCCGCGTCATCGGGGTGTCGATCCCACCTGGGTGTACCGAGTTGACCCGGATCTTCTCCTTGCCGTACTCGAGTGCGGCCACCTTGGTCAGTCCGCGGACACCGAACTTGCTCGCTGTGTAGGCCCCGCAGAACACCGTGCCAGCAAGCCCTTCCGTCGAAGAGATGTTGACGATGGAGCCACCGCCCACCCGTCGCATCGCCGGGACAGCTGCCCGGATTCCGAGGAATGTGCCAATCAGGTTGACCTCCAGGACCAGGTGAAATTCCTCCAGGGAGCAGTCTTCGATGGCGGCGAAGCGCAGGATTCCCGCGTTGTTCACCAACACGTCCAGCCGACCGAAATCACGCTCGGCCAGCGACACGACCGCGCTCCAGTGGTCCTCCGACGTCACGTCCAGTAGGGCGAACCGCACCCGGTCGCCGAGCTCGGCCGCGAGCGCGTTCCCCTCGTCCTGAAGAATGTCGGCTACAACGACGCTGGCTCCCTCCTCGTGCAATCGGCGCACTTCGGCCGCTCCCATCCCGCGGGCTCCGCCCGTAACGATCGCGACCCTGCCCTCGAGCTTCATGGCTTGTCACTCCCGACGACCCACATCGCGAAGAACTGCGAACCACCGCCATATGCGTGCCCGAGGGCGCGCCGAGCGCCCTCGACCTGGTGCTCCCCGGCAAGGCCACGGACCTGTAGCGCCGCCTCGGCGAAACGGCACATCCCGGAAGCGCCGATCGGGTTGCTGGACAGGACACCGCCGGACGGGTTGATCGGCAAATCACCGTCGAGGGCGGTGGTGCCGTCGTCGACGAGTTTCCATCCGGTTCCTTCGTCGGCGAAGCCTAGATTCTCCAGCCACATCGGCTCGTACCAGCTGAAGGGGACGTAAATCTCCGCACAGTCGATCTCCCGACGCGGATCGGTGATCCCGGCCTGCCGGTACACATCGTTCGCACAATCACGCCCAGCGTGCGGATTTACGACGTCGCGACCCGCCCCGATGGTCGGCTCGCTGCGCAGCGCTGTGCCATGCAGCCAGGCAACCGGTTTCTCAGCCGCGTCGGCAGTGCGTTCGTCGGCCAGGACGACCGCGCAGGCCCCATCCGAGGACGGACAGGTTTCGAGGTAGCGGAGCGGCTCCCACAGCATCGGCGAAGCGCGTACGGTCTCCTCGTCGATGTCCGGCAGCTGGAGATGGGCGTAGGGATTCTTCAGGGCATTGAGCCGATCCTTGACCGCAACCCGGATTCCGATGTGTTCCGGAGCACCGGCCCGACGAATGTAGGACCGGATGATCGGGGCGAAGTAGCCACCGGCGCCCGTGACCAGCCCCGGGTTGAAAGGCAACCGGATGGAGAGCGCCCATGTTGCGTTGCTCTCCGACTGTTTCTCGAAGCAGACTGCGAGGACCCGTCGGTGCGTGCCGGCGGCCACCAGGTGCGACGCCATCACGCCGGTCGAGCCACCGACACTTCCAGCCGTGTGCACCCGCAGCATCGGTTTGCCGACCGCACCGAGCGCATCCGCGAGGTAAAGCTCCGGCATCATGACGCCTTCGAACATGTCCGGGGCCTTGCCGACGACGACCGCGTCGATGTCCTGCCAACCGAGGCCAGCGTCGTCGAGCGCCCGGACCGCGGCTTCGCGGACCAGCCCCGGCATCGAGACGTCCTGGCGTTTGGCGGCGTACTTCGTCTGCCCCACACCGACCACGGCGACGCGCTCGCTCACGCTGCATCCACCTCGAGAACGGCGACGAGGTTCTGCTGAAGGCACGGTCCGCTGGTGGCGTGCGCGATGGCCCGGCGGGCGCTCCCGGTAGCCAACGCCTGCGCCGCGGCGGCGAGCCTGGTGAGCCCGGCGACCATGACCGGCCCGGAGTCCACGTCGACCGGCGTGTCCCCCAGGTCGAGCGCAGCCCGCAGAATGAGTTCCTGGTGCGGGTAGGGCGTGTGCAGCCACGCCGCGTCCGGTCGCCCGGCCAGGGCACCGGATCGTTCGGCAGCAAGCCGGGCGGAGGGCGAGTTGGTGAGATCGCGCCCACCGAGCGCCGGCGCTTCGATCCGATGGTCGATGCCGCGGATCCAAGCCGGGCGGGCGGTGAGCTGGCGGGCCCGATCGCCGACCGCGAGGATCACGGCGGTTGCCCCGTCCGCGACGGTGGTCGGTGGCACGTCGGGCACCGCCGGGAACCGCCCACTGTCCCGCATCGCCTGCGCCTGTAGACCGGCCAGGCTGCGGGCGTCCGGCCACAGGGGTGCAACGAGATAGGGGTCGAGCTGGAGCGCGAGGGTTCGGTCGAGCTGCCCCCGCGAAGGTCGGGCGAAGGCGTAGACCAGCGCGGTGTCGAGGTCTGCGTGCTGGAGGACCTGGACCGCCTCGTAGAGGGCGAATGCGCCGTCCATCTCGACGTGCGACTCGCGGATCGGCGGCCAGGCGCCGACCGCGTCGAGGGCGCCCACGAAAGCGAATGGGTAACCCTGGAGATAGTCACTGGACCCGGACACCGTGAAGCCGATCTCGCGCTGTTCCAGGCCCCCCTGGTCCAGCGCCTCCCGGATCACCGGAATGAGCATCTCGACCTCGTTGCGTTCCTCCTCCGCCGCGCAGCGGAACGACGCGGACGCCACAATCGCGACCGGGCGGTTCATGCGTACTCCCGGTAGCTCTCGTACGCGGCGTCCGGCTCCCCATTCGACCGGAAATACCGGATGTTGCCGAGGTTCGGCTCCCACTCGTCTTCGGGGGCCCAGACGGGTTCGACCCGCATCCCAAGGTGCACCTCGGACGGATCGCACTCCTGAACGAGGAACATCGAGGTGATGTCGGCGCCGTCGAGCCGGATCCAGGCCGTGACGTAGGGCGGGGTGAGCCCGGGGCTGGGCACCAGGGTGACGGCGAACGTGGTCACCGTCCCGGTCCCCAACAGCCGGACCTCCTCCTCCGTGGCCACCCCGCACATCGAGCATGCCCCGCGCGGTGGCACGTAGACCTTGCGACAACGTGGGCAGCGCTGACCGACGATTTCGCCGCGCGCCATGGAGCGCAGGAAACGCGAGGCGGCCAACCCCGGGGTATAGGTGAAGTCGAGCCGGATCGGCGTTTGGACAATTGTCACCGGCTCACTCACGCGGAATCCTCCGGCTGGAAGCACAACAAATCGCGGATGGAACCGACCCGATGTTCGGCCCAGCGGACCCGCACCCGCAGCCCGGTGCGGATGGCTGCCGGCCCTTCGACGTCCACCGCTGCCAACATCCCGGTGTCCGCCCCGTCAAGCCGGACCAGCGCCCAGGCAAACGGCCGGTCCAGCGGCTGGCCCGCCAGTGGGTTGGGGTTCCAGACCCAGGTCGTGACCACTCCGGCATCGCCGACCTCGACCAGCTCAGAGATGTCCTCCGAGGTCACCGGGTCGTACTCGGCCGGAGGCACGAGAACCCGGCCGTCGCGAGCCCGAACGCCGAGGATGCGCCGGTCCCGTAGCGCGGTGAGGAAGGCGCCGATCACCGGACCGGTCGAGCGGGTGTAGGTGTACTCGATCGCGTGCGGGGCGACGAGCGCCTCGGGATTCATACGCCCGGCGCTGACACGAAACGCACTGGCATTTCCTTGATCCCGTTGATGAAGTTGGACCGGAGCCGGCGCGGCTCCCCCATCAGCTCGACCCGCTCGACGCGGGCGCTCAGCGAGCGGAAGATGCACTCGAGCTCGAATTTGGCGAGGTGTCGACCGAGGCAGAAATGCGGACCGCCGCCGCCAAAGCCGACGTGCGGGTTGGGATCCCGGCCCACATCGAACCGGTGCGCCTCCGTAAAGACTTCCTCGTCGCGGTTCGCCGACGTGTAGTAGATGACCACCTTGTCGCCGGCAACGATTTGTTGTTCGCCGATCAGGACATCGGCCAACGCGGTGCGGCGGAACATGTTCACGGGAGTTACCCAACGGACGATCTCGTCAGCCGCGGTCGCAAGCAGCCCGGCATCGGCCCGCAGTCGCTCCCACTCCGCGGGGTGCTCAATCAGTGCGAGCATCCCCCCGGAGATCGCATTTCGCGTCGTCTCGTTCCCGGCGACCGCGAGCAGAAGGAAGAACATGTCGAACTCGAGCTCGTCGAGCTGATTCCCCTCCTCGTCGGGACCGATCAGCTTGCTGACTATGTCGTCGTCGATCCGCTCTCGTTTCGTGGCCGCCAGCTGGTTGGCGTAGGCCCACATCTCCTCGGCGGCCACCTGACCGTCCTCCGGAGATGTCTGGAACTCGGGGTCATCGAAGCCGATCATGCGATTGGACCAGTCGAACACCCGGTGCCGGTCTTCCTGCGGCACCCCCATCAGCTCGGCAATCACGATCAGCGGGAGTTCGGCGGCGCAGAGCGTCACGAAGTCGCCGCTACCCTTGGCCACGGCGGTATCGACGATCTCGTCGCAGGCGGCTTGGATCCGAGCCTCGAGCCTGGCGATCATGCGCGGGGTGAAACCGCGGTTGACCAAGCTGCGCAACCTGGAGTGCTCCGGGGCGTCCTTGTTCAGCATGAGCAGGCGCGTGTTGTCCAGGTGCTGTCCGGTGAACTCGTTCATCAGCGCACCGCGCTCGTAGGACGAGAAGAGCTCCGGGTTGCGTGAGACGTAGACAACATCGGCGTGCCGGGTCAGCGCCCAATAGCCGGCGGGCTGCTGCGGGTCGTCGTGGTGATAGACCGGAGCTTCCGTACGCAAGCGCCGGAACTTGTCGTGTGGCACGCCCTGCACGTACTGATCCGGATCGTAGACATCGATCTCGAGGGTCATCGCGGTGCGCCTCTCTCGTCGCCCGGCGATAGGGAGAACACGTTCTAGTTTGGCGGGCCGCCGACACCGCGTCAACGCAGCTTGCGGAAAAACTAGAACGTGTTTTACTTTTGCACCGAGCGGACGGGAGAACGCAGATGGGTGACGCGGTCATCGTTGACGCCGTCCGGACACCGATCGGCAAGCGGGGCGGCTGGCTAGCCGGTCTGCACCCTGCCGAGGCGCTCGGCACGGTACAGCGCGAGGTTCTCATGCGCGCTGCCCTCGATCCGAGCCTGGTCGAGCAGGTGGTCGGCGGCTGTGTGACCCAGGGGGGCGAGCAGGCGAGCAACATCGCCAGGTACGCGTGGCTACACGCCGGCCTACCCGAGCGCACCGGCGTGACCACTGTCGACTGTCAGTGCGGATCGAGCCAGCAGGCGGCGCATTTCGTCGCCGGTTTGATCGCCGGCGATGCCATCGATATCGGTATGGCGTGCGGCGTCGAGATGATGAGCCGGGTGGGCCTGGGGGCAGCGGTGATCAACGGCCCCGGAGTCCCGCGCCCGGAGGGTTGGCAGATCGACCTACCCGACCAGTTCACCGGCGCCGACCGGATCGCCCGTGACTTCGGGATCAGTCGAGCGGATCTCGACGAGTTCGGCCTGGCCTCGCAGCAGAAGGCCGAGCGGGCGTGGGCCGAGGACCGGCTCAAGTCGCAGATCGTGCCGCTGTCGGCGCCGGTGCTCGATCCGGATGGTCGACCCACCGGCGAGATCCGCCTGGTCGAGCGAGACCAAGGTTTGCGCGACACGTCCCTGGAGAGGCTCGCCGCGTTGAAGCCGGTGCTCGACGGCGGGCTCCACACCGCCGGAACCTCCTCACAGATCTCTGACGGCGCCGCAGCGGTGCTGCTCATGTCCGCCGATCGGGCCCGGGCGCTCGGGATGGTCCCGCGGGCCCGGATCGTCGCCCAGTGCCTGATCGGTGACGATCCGCACTACCACCTCAACGGACCAGTTGCCGCCACCACCCGGGTCCTCGACCGGGCCGGAATGTCGATCGGCGACATCGACCTGTTCGAGGTCAACGAGGCATTCGCCGCGGTGGTGGTGAACTGGGCGCGCCAGCATCAGGCCGACCTGGCCAAGGTGAACGTGAACGGCGGCGCGATCGCACTCGGCCATCCGGTCGGGTCAACCGGTGCCCGGCTGCTCACCGCTGCTCTCCATGAGCTCGAGCGGACCGGCGGCAGCACCGCTCTGGTGTCCATGTGCGCCGGCGGTGCACTTGCGACAGGCACGATCATCGAGCGAATCTAGGAGTCCACATGGCGGATCTCGAGACCCATCGGGCCGGGCCGGTCCTGATCGTCACGATGAATCGCCCGGACGCCAAGAACTCGCTCTCGCTCGACATGCTCGCGGGGCTGGCCGACGCCTGGGAACAGATCGACGCCGACCCCGAGATCCGGGTCGCGATCCTCACCGGCGCCGGGGGTGACTTCTGCGCGGGAGCGGACCTCAAGGCGATGAACGCCAGCCAGCAGGACAGCGACGCCGCTCGACGCTTCCGCGGCGACTCCGGCCTGGCCTGGAAGGCACTCCTCCGCCACCATCAGTTGAGCAAGCCGCTGATCGCGGCGGTGGAGGGATATGCGGTGGCCGGTGGCACCGAGATCCTCCAAGGCACCGACATCCGGATCGCCGGTGAGAGCGCGGTCTTCGGCGTCGTCGAGGTCACCAGGGCATTGTTTCCGCTCGGTGGATCGACGGTGCGGCTTCGCCGGCAGATCCCCTACACAAAGGCAATGGAGCTGCTGCTGACCGGCGACCGGATCAGCGCGGCCGAGGCCCGGGACATCGGCCTGATCGGCAGGGTCGTGCCCGACGGTCAGGCCCTCGACACGGCGCTCGCAGTTGCCGAGCGGATCGCGCGCAACGGGCCGCTCGCCGTCCAGGCCATCAAGCGGTCGGTGCAGGCGACCGAAGGGCTGCCGGAAGCCGAGGCGCTGAAGATCGAGCTAGAGATCGGTCTGCCGATCTTCGCTACGGAAGATGCCAAGGAGGGCACCCTGGCGTTCAAGGAGAAGCGTGAGCCCCGCTACCAGGGACGCTAGCCTTGATCTTTCACGCTGGGCACAGCTGATCATTTGAGTGATCGTTTTGGGCGCCTGGTGCGGGCTGCTGGTTGGCGCTGTGTGGTGGTAGCGC